>ENA-OPYY01000354-OPYY01000354.1-human-gut-metagenome-genome-assembly--contig:-NODE-354-length-16547-cov-1.147381_pt1 | contig 16547 bp, 18 predicted proteins | sample MGYA00242472_ERZ504481 | MGnify/ENA primary metagenome ERZ504481 (study PRJEB26092, sample SAMD00036265) | human gut metagenome | host: Homo sapiens | study: EMG produced TPA metagenomics assembly of...
GATCTTTTAATGGTGTATTCATATTTTTTCCTCCACTTTACAGAGGAATTCTATAAAGTAAAGTATAGCAGATGGGAAAAAAGACTTACAACCGCTTAGAAGGAAACTTGTTAAGCCAATGTATAAAATCCGTGATAACATGATACACATAGTGCTTCAACAGTTGCAAGGTGTTTCAGTTCATGATAGTATAAAGAGATTAGGAAAGTAAAGGAGAACAAAAATGAGTTCTTATGAAAGTTTTGCCAGCGTGTATGATATGTTCATGGATAACATTCCATACAGAGAATGGTGTAGATATTTAATCGGTCTGTTACAGGAATATGGTGTACAGGATGGATTAGTCTTAGAATTAGGATGTGGTACAGGGAAAGCCACAAGACTTTTATCAAGAGCAGGCTATGATATGATAGGAATTGATAATTCTCCCGATATGCTGGAAATTGCTCTTGAAAAAGAAGGAAAAATAAAAGAAGATATTTTGTACCTTTTACAGGATATGCGTTCCTTTGAATTGTACGGAACAGTGCGTGCTGTTGTTTCTATATGTGACAGTATGAATTATATTATTGAACCGGATGATTTGCTTAAAGTATTTCAACTGGTCAATAATTATCTTGATCCCGGCGGAGTATTTATCTTTGATATGAATACCAAATACAAATATGAAGAAATTTTAGGAGAGTGTACCATTGCAGAAAACAGGGACACTGCCAGCTTTATCTGGGATAATTATTATGATTGTGAAGAACAGATAAATGAATATGATTTGACGCTGTTTATTCCGGAAGAAGAAGCAGGAAAAAATATATACAGAAAGTATGAGGAAATTCATTATCAGAGAGCTTATGATATAGAAGAAGTAAAAAATCTTCTGGCAAAGGCAGGTATGGAGTTTGTAGCTGTATATGATGCCTTGACTCATCGACCTCCAAGAGCAGTTAGTGAGAGAGTATATATTATAGCAAGAGAAAAAGGGAAAAGAAGAAAACAGGAGAAATAGAAGTATGAAAGATTATATTGTAAGGGCTACTGCAGCAAACAGTCAAATTCGTGCATTTGCTGCTACAACAAGAGAAATGGTAGAATTTGCCAGAGCAGCGCACAATACCAGCCCTGTGGCAACGGCTGCACTGGGACGTCTTTTAACAGCAGGTTCTATGATGGGAATTATGATGAAAGGTGAGAAAGACCTTTTAACCTTGCAGGTAAAAGCAGGAGGTCCTTTAAACGGAATGACGGTGACGGCAGACTCAAAAGGAAATGTAAAGGGTTATGTAGGTAATCCAAATGTGGTTATCCATGCCAATGAAAAAGGTAAATTAGATGTTGCAGGCGCAGTAGGCGTAGGTTTTATGAATGTTATTAAGGATATGGGATTAAAAGAGCCGTATGTAGGGCAAACTGTTTTACAGACCAGTGAAATTGCAGAGGATTTAACGTACTATTTTGCCACCAGTGAACAGGTTCCGTCTTCTGTAGGCTGGGTGTTCTTATGGAAAAGGACAATACAGTGAAGCAGGCAGGGGGCTTTATTATTCAGCTTATGCCGTTTACAGAAGAAGCAGTAATTGAAAAATTAGAAGAAAATTTAAAAAATGTAACTTCTGTAACAGAGTTGTTGGAAAAAGGTCATACACCGGAAAGTCTTCTGGAAACACTTCTTGCAGGATTTGATTTGGAAATTAACGAAAAAGTTCCGACACAGTTCCATTGTAACTGCACAAAAGAGCGAGTGGAAAAAGCCTTAATCAGTATCGGAAGAAAAGAAATTCAGGAATTGATTGACGAAGGAAAAGAAATTGAAATGAATTGCCATTTCTGTAATAAGAATTATATTTTTACAGTAGAAGAATTAAGAATATTTTAAAAGCGTGCAGAAAATAAAAAAGCAGGAAAGGTGTGGTAAGTAATGAAGGATGGTTTCATAAAAGTAGCAGCAGCAACACCGCAAATTGAAGTAGCAGATTGCATCCATAACACACAGGAAATTGTGAAAAAAGCAAAAGAAATGAGTGCAGCAGGAGCCAGAATTCTGGTTTTTCCTGAGCTGTGTATTACGGGCTATACCTGCCATGATTTATTTTTTAATGAAACTTTATTGCAGTCAGCAAAACAGCAGCTTTTGGTTTTGGCAGAGGAATTAAAGGGCACCGAAGGATTGATTTTTGTAGGACTTCCTCTGGAGTATAATGGTAAGCTTTATAATACGGCAGCAGCAATTAACAGAGGAGAAATTCTGGGAATTATTCCAAAACACAGTATTCCTAATTATGGTGAATTTTATGAAGCAAGGTATTTTACTTCCGGCAGAGATATAGAAAGCGAAATAAAGCTGGGAGATAAAATGGTTCCTTTCGGAAGTAAGGTTCTGTTTGAATGTGAAGAAATGCCGCAACTTTGTGTTGCAGTAGAAATCTGTGAAGACGTATGGACTCCTGCATCACCGGGATTGTTTCATGCTATGGCAGGAGCCAATGTAATTGTAAATTTGTCTGCCAGTGATGAAATTGCAGGTAAATCGGAATACCGCAGAGAATTGATAAAAGGACAGTCCGCAAGACTTTTATGTGGATATGTATATGCTACAGCAGGAAATGGAGAGTCTACTCAGGATTTGGTTTTCGGAGGACAGAACTTAATCTGCGAAAATGGAAGTCTTCTTGCAGAGGCACAGTTATTTAAAAATGAAACAATTTATGCAGTATTGGATATTCAGAAGCTTCGCGGAGAGAGAAGAAGAATTTCTACATGGCTGGAGGAAAAAGGAGAGAAGCATCTTCATATTTCATTTCATTTACCAATAGAAGAAACAGAGCTTTACAACAATTTTGCAAAAAATCCTTTTGTACCGGATTGTGATTTAGAGAGAGCAAAAAGATGTGAGGAAATTCTTACAATACAGGCAATGGGACTGAAAAAGAGAATGGAACATACAGGATGTAAATCAGCTGTTCTGGGTATTTCAGGCGGTTTGGACTCTACCCTTGCACTTTTGGTTACGGCAAGAGCCATGGATTTTATGGGACTGGATAGGAAAATATTACAGCAGTAACAATGCCATGCTTTGGAACTACAGATAGAACGTATACAAATGCCTGCGAGCTTACGAAACGTCTGGGTGCAGAGCTTTTAGAAGTAGATATTAAAAAGGCTGTTCTGCAGCATTTCGAGGATATTGGTCACGATTATAATGTACATGATGTTACCTTTGAAAATGCACAGGCAAGAGAGAGAACACAGGTGATTATGGATATTGCCAATCAGCAGGGAGGCATGGTAATCGGAACGGGAGATTTCTCAGAGCTGGCGCTTGGATGGGCAACTTATAACGGAGACCACATGTCTATGTATGGTGTGAATGCCGGAGTTCCTAAAACCATGGTACGTCATTTGGTGCGTCATTATGCGGATACCTGCAAGGAGGAAAATCTTGCAGAGATTTTAAGAGACGTTTTAGATACGCCGGTGAGTCCGGAGTTATTGCCTCCAAAGGAAGGTGAGATTGCACAGAAAACAGAGGATTTAGTAGGGCCTTATGAGCTTCATGACTTTTCCTTTACTATATGTTGAGTTTTCATTTTTCACCTTCTAAGATTTATCGCATTGCAAAGAAAACCTTTGAGGGAATTTATACAGAAGAAGAAATTTTAAAATGGATGAGAAAGTGCTATTGGAGATTTTTCTCACAGCAATTTAAGCGTTCCTGTCTGCCGGATGGGCCAAAGGTAGGAAGTGTATCTGTTTCGCCGAGAGGAGATTTGCGTATGCCAAGCGATGCAAATGTAAGAATTTGGATGGATGAAATAGAAAAATTAAATTAAAAATGCAAGAGCATATCACATCAGGCAGATAGTGAAAATGAGGCTGTTACTTTAAAATGTATAACTATTCCGGATATATATTTAAAGTGACAGCCTCATTCTTAATGTAACGGCTCTTTTTATTCTTTTCTGGCTTTTTCTAAGGCGTTGTCAATGGCTTCTAAAAGAAGCATAGAAGTGTACTTATTTTCCTCAGAATAAGTGATATTTTCTGTGGACTGTGATGTATAAATCTGGTCGGAGAGTGCATCAAGGGCAGGCTCTACCAGAGGATACATGGCAGTGGTGGTTTCACTGAGATTGACAAGGGAAATAGAAATTGATGTGATTTTCATCTACTTTTACCTCTACGTCAAAGGTATTGTCATTTAGCGTAATCGGGCTGGTATAAACACCTGCATGATATATGGCATCTGCACTGGCAGGATCTGCATTTTTATTTTTCCAAACATTAAAAAAAGCAAAACGGCCAGTACAACGGCCAAAACTACAAAAATTCCGGTATAAATAACTTCCTTTGTATGTAAGACGACAATTTTAGTTTTTGAACTCATGGCTGCACCTCCCATATTCCTTTTTATAGCATATTACAGAAGCAAGAAAAATATACCTGATAAATTCAACAGCTTTCGTTGGAATTTAAAAGGAATTCATGATAAAATGGACAGCGAAAGGAGAAAGAAGACGTATCATGAACATAAAAAAACAATATAAAGGAATTTTCTATATTATCTTATCTGCATTTTGCTTTTCCCTTATGGATATGTTTGTCCGTATGTCAGGGGATTTACCGTCTATACAGAAAAGTTTTTTCAGAAATATTGTAGCAGCTGTTTTTGGCTGTATATTAGTGTTAAAGGAAAAGGACAGCTTTCAGTGGAAGAAAGGAAGCGGGAAGTATCTGATTTTGCGTTCTCTGTTTGGAACACTGGGGATTTTATGTAATTTCTATGCCATCGACCATCTGGCTTTGGCAGATGCTTCTATGCTGAATAAAATGTCTCCTTTTTTGTGGTGATTTTCAGCTTTTTATTTTTAAAGGAAAAAGTCACCGCAGCACAGATACTTCTGGTTATGGGAGCTTTTGGTGGAAGTCTGTTCGTTGTAAAGCCTACGGTTTCCAATTTAGATTTAATACCGTCTTTAATCGGACTTTTAGGAGGATTGGGGGCAGGTGCAGCCTATACTATGGTTCGGAAATTGGGAACTGTTGGCATAAAAGGGCCTTTTATCGTATTTTTCTTTTCCACTTTTTCCTGTGTGATAACTTTACCATGGCTGATTTTTGATTATCATGCCATGACCTTGTGGCAGGTTCTTGTTTTGTTGCTGGCAGGACTTTGTGCGGCAGGAGGACAGTTTGCCATTACAGCAGCTTATTGCTATGCGCCTGCAAGTGAAATATCCATTTATGATTATACAAAAGTTATCTTTTCTATGGTTTTAGGATTTATGATGTTTCAGCAAATTCCTGATTTTACAGTGGTGGATATGTCATCATTTGTTTGATGGCGGTTCTTATGTTTTTCTACAATAAAAAGAGAGGTGCAAGATGAAATATAAATTATTAGTATTGGATATTGACGGAACAGTAACCAATTCCAAGAAGGAGGTTACGGAGAAAACAAAAAATGCAATTTTAGATTTACAGAAAAGGGGAATTCCGGTGGCGATTGCGTCAGGAAGAGCGCCGCAGGGAATTTATTCTGTTGCAAAAGCATTAGAGCTTGATAAATTCGGAAGCTATATTATGCCCTTTAACGGAGCCAGAATTGTAAATTTTCAAACAGGGGAATGTATTTACTCGAAGACACTCCCATTGCACCTTCCTGCCAGATTATGGAGGGATGCAGTAGAAAATGGCATTGGTATTGTGACTTATGATGAAAAAGAAGTGATTGCAGGAACAAAGCCGGATAAATATACGCTTCTTGAGGCAAAGATTGCATCAATGCCTATTGCATATCATGAAGATTTTTCATACTTATGTGGATTTTCCGGTAAATAAATGCCTTATGACAGGAGAACCGGAAGACTTGGAGGCATTAGAGCCTGTGTTTGCACAGAAATATTTCCATGAGGCACAGATTTTTCGTTCAGAGCCATACTTTTTAGAAGCTACACCGAAAAATGTAGATAAAGCCTACTGTTTGAAGCATCTTTTGGAAATATTGGGGATTAAAAGAGAAGAAATGATTTGCTGTGGTGACGGATTTAATGATATTTCTATGATACAGTATGCAGGTCTTGGTGTGGCAATGGCAAATGCACAGGAGCAGGTAAAAGCAGTAGCAGATTATGTTACAGTCTGTGACAATGACCATGATGGAATTGCGGAGGTTATTGAAAAGTTCTTTTAAAAACAGCAGGAGGTTTTATGGCATTACAATTTATTTTCGGCGGAGCAGGTGCAGGAAAATCCTATTATATTTATAACAATATCATACAACAGTCCATAGAAAATCCCGAAAAACAATATTTAATTTTAGTGCCGGAGCAGTTTACCATGCAGACACAAAAAGAGCTTGTTACCATGCATCCAAGAAAGGGAATTTGCAACATAGATGTGTTAAGCTTTGAGCGTCTTGCCTTTCGTGTACTTACAGAAATGGGTGAGAGCCAGAGAGTGCTGTTAGAGGAAACCGGAAAGAGTATGGTGCTTCGGAGAGTTGCTCAGGAAAAGAAAAAAGAGCTGAAAATATTAGGGGCGAAAATGGATAAGCAGGGATATATTTCTCAGATGAAATCCATGGTATCTGAGTTGCGTCAGTACGAAATTTCAGCGGAAGATTTAGAGGATATATTGGAGAATTTAGCTTCTTCGCCAGAGCTGTATTATAAATTACAGGATATAAAAACCTTATATCAGGGATTTTTTGATTATCTGGAAGGCAGTTTTATTACACAGGAAGAAGTGCTGGATGCCATGGGCAGAGTTGCACCCCTGTCAAAAAAATTAAAGGATAGTGTTCTTGTTTTGGATGGATATACGGGTTTTACACCCATTCAAATTCAACTTTTAGAGACACTTTTAGATATTTGTCAGGAGATTTATGTGACAGTTACGATTGCAGCAGGAGAAGATCCTTATAAAATGGGAAGTCCCCATGAATTGTTTTATCTTAGTAAACAGACGGTGGCAAGTCTTTTAAGAATTGCAAAAGAAAAGAAAATAAGTTGGAAAGAATACTGGATACCGGAAGGAAAGGGGACTTATCAGGGCAGATTTGCAGATAACCCGCCTATGGCTTTTCTGGAAAAGAATGTTTTTCGATACAGAAAGGAAAAATATCCAAAACCACAAAATGCAGTTCAAATTTACGAAGCTCAAAACCCTGCAAGCGAAATGGAAATGACAGCGGGACAAATCCGCCGCCTTGTAAGAACAAAGGGATATCGATACAGAGATTTTGCAGTGATTACAGGTGATATGCAGGTATACGCACCTGCAGCATCAAGAGCTTTTAAAAGATATGAAATTCCCTGTTTTATTGATGAAAAACATTCAGTATTTCTCAATCCTTTTGTGGAATATCTGAGAGCAGCCGTAGATATGATTGTGGAAAATTTCAGTTATGAAAGTGTATTTCGTATGTTGCGATGCGGTTTGAATGATATTTCTACAGAGGAAGCAGACCGATTAGAAAATTATGTAATTGCCATGGGAATTCGAGGTTTTTCCCGTTGGCAACAAGAATGGGTGAGAAGCTACAGGGGAGAAAATCCGGAAGAATGTGTACAAATTGACAGGATAAGGGCAAGTCTTGTGGAAAAATGGCAGCCCTTTTATAAGAAAATGAAAACACCAGATGCTTCTGTGAGAACGTATACAGAAGCACTGTATGAATATATAACTGCAAATAAAATTCAGGAAAAATTAAAGGAATTTACAAAGAATTTTGAGGCAGAGGGAAATCTTTCACTGGTAAAAGAGTACAGTCAGATTTATGAAATTGTCATGAATTTACTGGACAAACTGGTGGAAATATTAGGTGATAAAAAGGTGCGTATTCGGGAGTTTAAAGAGATTTTGGAAGCAGGACTTTCCGAGGCAAAAGTGGGAATTATTCCTCCGACCTCTGATCAGGTTTTGGTAGGAGATATGGAGAGAACACGATTAAAAGACATTAAAATTGTGTTTTTTGTAGGTGTAAATGAAGGGAAAATTCCCAAGGAACAACAGGCAGGAAAGCTCTTATCTGATTTAAACAGAGAGGAGCTGAAAGGCTCTTTAAAAGAAAGAGGCTTATCCTTAGCACCTACGGCAAAGGAAAATCTCTATACTCAAAAGTTTTATCTTTACTTAAATCTTACAAAGCCCAGCGAAAGAATTTATCTTTCTTACAGTAGATTAAGCAGCAGCGGAGAGCCGCTATCTCCTTCTTTTTTAGTTTCGCAGATACAAAAGCTGTTTCCGGATGCCATAAGAGAATGGGATGTTCCTCTGTTTGCAGAAAGTAAGTATGGAGCATTAGATAAATTATCAGAAGAAATACGAAAACAGGATAGAACTTCTCCTGTATTTGAGGAACTGATGAGCTGGTTTACCTCTCAAAAGGACTATGCAGAACTTATTAACGGTTTGATTGATGCTGCGTATTATGTAAATCCTCAGGAGAGCATCAGTAAAGGTGTAGCAGAAGCTCTTTATGGAACAGAGCTTTCCAATAGTGCCAGCAGACTGGAGCAGTTTGCAAAATGTGCCTGTTCTCATTTTTTAAGCTATGGTTTGATGCTAAGAGAACGTGTCCGTTATGAGTTTAATATGGCAGACATGGGTACATTTTTGCATAACAGCCTTGACTTGTTTGCGCGAAAAGTACGAGAACAGGGGAAAAGCTGGATAGATTTAGAAGATGCGGAGAGGGATGCTCTGGCAGAAAATTGTGTAACAGAAGTTGTAGAAAAATCCGGAGAGACAATTTTGTTAAGCAGCGCCAGAAATGCCTATATTATCAACCGCGTGAAACGTATGGTAAAACGAAGTGTATGGGCACTGCAAAATCAGTTAAAGCAGGGAGAATTTTATCCGGCTCTCACGGAGTGGGCTTTTGGAGAAAAAGATAATATAGACAGTCTGAACTTTGATTTAGCAGCTGGGCAAAAGCTGTATTTAAAAGGACGGATTGACCGAATTGATGTATGTCAGAATAAAGAAAACCATCTTTATGTGAAGGTCATTGATTATAAATCAGGAACCACTCAGCTTGATTTAATAAGCTTTATTATGGACTTCAAATTCAGCTGGCGCTTTACTTAAATGCAGCTCTTGAGCTGGAAAAGAAGCGTTTTCCAGATAAGATTGTACAGCCGGCAGGTGTGTTTTACTATAATACAAAAGACCCCATTTTAAATAAAGAAGATGTGAAAAATCCGGAAAATCCACAGGAAGAAATTTTAAAGAAATTAAAGATGGATGGGATTTGCAGTTCAGAGCCGGAAATTTTACAAAAGTTGGATAAAAATCTGGCAGTGGGGAAAAGTGTAGAGTCATTTGCAGTGCCTGTGAAATATACGGCAAAAGGTACGTTTTCCAGTAATTCCAAAGTAGCAAATCAGAAAGAATTTGCCATCATGATGGAGTATGTACAGGATAAAGCAAAAAAAATCGGCAGAGAGATTTTAAAGGGAAATACCAGCGTAAATCCTTTTGAATGGAAAAAAGAAAATGCCTGTGAATATTGCCCTTATAAAGAAATATGTGGTTTTGATGAAAAGCTTCCGGGATATGAATATCGCAAATTGGAAAAAGATAAATCAAGTAATCTGTGGTGTCTGAGGAGAAGAAATGGAAGGGGAAAGTAAGATGGTGTTTCATGGACAGAGGAACAGCAGAAGGTTATTGATACCAGAAACTGTAATATACTGGTAAGTGCGGCTGCAGGAAGTGGTAAAACGGCTGTTTTGGTAGAACGAATTATCCAAAGAATAACAGATAAAAACAATCCTGTGGATATTGATGAGCTTTTGATTGTAACCTTTACAAGAGCAGCCGCAGGGGAGATGAAAGAGCGTATCCGACAGGCTATCGAGAAAAAGCTGGAAGCAAATCCCGAAGACGAACATCTCCAGAGACAGAGCACTTTGGTACATCATGCGCTGATTACCACCATTGACAGTTTTTGCTCTTATATTGTAAAAAACTATTTTCATCTTATTGATTTAGACCCTTCTTTTCGCATGGGAGATGAAGGGGAGATGCGCCTGTTGCAGGCAGATGTGGCAGATGCTGTTTTAGAGGAAGCATACACAGAAGAAGCTCCTTCTTTTCTTGCTTTTTCAGATGGATTTGCAGGGGGAAAGACAGATAAGAAAATTCCGGAAATGATTATAAAATTATACAGTTTTTCCATGAGTTACCCTTATCCGGAAGAATGGCTTTTGAACTGTCGCAAAGCTTATGAGGTAGAAAGCATAGAGGAACTGGAAAATGCAGAGTGGATGAAACTTATAAAAAACGAAGTGAAACAGGAAATCAAAGAGGCTTCTATGCTGTTAAAGCAATCACTGGAAGTTTCAAAAGAGCCGGATGGCCCTGCTTTTTACATTGGTCTTTTGGAAGATGAAGTTTCGGCGTTGGAAAAGTCAGAGCAGACAGAATGCTTTTTTGAGTGGAAGGAAATGCTTGATAAACTGGAATTTAAGCGTCTTCCGGCAGGAAAAAAAGCAGAAAAAGAGCTGGTATCAGAAAGTCGGCAAGAACTTGCAAAGAACTTGCGAAATGAAGCAAAAGAGCAGATAAAAGCTTTAAAAGAACGGTATTTTCAGGAAACGGCAGAGGAGATGCTGGAAAACCTTCAAAGAGCAGGAGAGCCTGTAGGTGTTTTAGTGGATTTGACATTGGCGTTTATGAAGCTGTATAAGGAAAAGAAGAAAGAAAAGAATATTTTGGATTTTGGTGATTTGGAGCATTATGCTTTAGAAATTCTCATTCATCATACAAAAGAAAAGGATGAGCGCACTGATGCAGCCAGAGAATTGTCAAAGAAATTTGAAGAAATTATGATTGACGAATATCAGGACAGCAACCTTGTACAGGAAAAGCTTTTAACATCTGTTTCAAGAATAGAAGATGGAATTTTAATAATATTTTTATGGTGGGAGATGTGAAACAGAGTATTTACCGCTTCCGCCTTGCCAGACCGGATTTATTCATGGAGAAGTTTAAAACTTACCCTCAGGAAGCAGGAGGGGATTGTCTCCGTATTGATTTGCATAGGAATTTCAGAAGTAGAGCAGAAGTTCTGGAAGGTGTAAATTATCTGTTTTATCAGATTATGGGAGAAGATTTAGGGGGTGTAGAGTATGACAGAACAGCAGCTCTATATCCGGGAAAATTTTTCCGTCAAAACCGGAAGAAGAAAAGGAACCGGCAACAGAAGTACTGCTTTTGGAAGATGATGAGGAGGAGATTACCAGAGAGTCAGAGGCGAGAGCGGTTGCTTTGCGTATTGGAGAACTGGTGGGGAATTATCTGGTTTTGGATAAGAAAACAGAGGAATACCGACCTGCGAAATATTCCGATTTTACAATCTTGCTTCGTACCATGTCCGGTTGGGCAGAGACTTTTAAAAAAATCTTAAATTCCTGCGGAATTCCAGCCAGTGTTACTACAAAGACAGGTTATTTTTCTGCACAGGAGGTAATGACGGTTCTGGATTATTTAAAAATTCTGGACAATCCTATGCAGGATATTCCACTTGCAGCAGCTCTTCACGGACTTCCCGATGGATTTACTTTTCAGGAATTAGCAGAAATTAAGGTTCTGGGGATGGAGAATGAGAAAAGCAGCTTTTATGAAGCATTACTGTTGGGAGAAAATCTTTCTTCTCCTTTAGGAGAAAAAATACGCAAATTTTTTGCTGTGTATAGAAAACTTCGTGGAAAAGTTCCTTATACACCTATGCATGAATTGATTTGGGACTTTTATGACGCTACAAATTTCTTAGTATATCAGCAGGCATTTGTATCAGGAGAGCAGAGAAAAGCAAATCTTCTGATGCTGGCAGAAAAGGCAAGAGACTACGAGAGCACCAGTTATCGAGGATTGTTTAATTTTATCCGCTATATAGAAAATTTAAAAAAGTATCAGGTAGATTTTGGGGAAGCTAATATTCTCTCAGAAAATGAAGATACTGTACGAATTATGAGTATTCATGGAAGTAAAGGATTAGAATTTCCTATTGTATTCGTTGCAGGAATGGGTAAACAAATGAATATGCAGGATACAAGAGAGAATATGGTACTTCATCCTGAATTAGGCATTGGCTCTCCTTATATAGATACACAGCTTCGCATTCGCACACGAACAATTTTACAAAAGGCAGTACAAAGAGAAATCCTGCTGGAAAGTCTGGGAGAAGAACTGCGTATTCTTTATGTGGCATTAACAAGAGCCAAAGAAAAACTTATTCTCACAGGTGTAATATCAAAGTTGGAAGATACGTTAAAGAGTTTTGAAATGTTGAAAAAACATGGGGAAGAAAGAATGCCCTATGGTTTACGGGTAAAGGGAAAAAGTTATCTGGATTGGGTATTGAAAGCGCTGGCGAGACACAGGTCAATGACTCCTTTTTATAAAAGATATCATCTTTCTGTGTATCCTTTCAATGATATGTATGACAGAGAGCCGGATTTTACAGTGAGACAGATAAGTTCTTTAGAACTGGTGTTAGATGAAGCTCAGCTTCGCACAGAAGAAATGTTGAAAAAGGGAGAATTACTTTTGTGGGACAGCAAGGAAGTCTATGATGAAAAATGGCGCGAACTTTTCCAAGACAGTTTTTCTTATGAATATCCTTATCAGGCAGAAGGCACTATTCCGGCAAAACTTACAGTATCTGAGGTAAAACGAATGCAAAAGGAAGATATGGAAGAAAGTGGGATACTTCTGGAAGAGAAGGAAACTGAGGAAATCGTGCCTTTGTTTATGCAGGAAACAAAAGCAGAATTAAAAGGTGCTGCAAGGGGAACTTTATACCACAGAGTATGGGAAAAGTTGGACTATGGGAAAATAGATACAAAAGAGCAGATAGAGAAACAGTTGGAACATATACTGACAGCAGAAGAAAAGAAATCTATATGGATACCTGATTTTTATTGCTTTGCAAAAAGTTCTCTTGCAGGCAGAATGAAAGAAGCATATCAGAGAGGGCAGTTATATAGAGAACAGCCTTTTGTGATTGCCATGCCTGCAAACCAGATTAGAGAAGAATATAAAACGGAAGAAGAAATTCTTGTACAGGGAATTATAGATGCCTATTTTGAGGAAGAAGACGGGCTGGTTTTGGTAGACTATAAGACAGATAAAGTTCAAAAAGGACAGGAAAAAGAGCTGGTAGAAAAATATATTGTGCAGATGCAGTATTATAAAAAGGCTCTGGAAATGATTACCGATAAAGAGGTAAAAGAAATCTATATTTATTCATCGGGACTTGGGAAAGCGGTGTCAGTATATTCGCCTGAGTTTAAGCTGTTCTAATGGAATAAAAATACTGACAGGCTTTTCAAGTATATATTGTTTTAGAAAAAATATGCATGGTTATTTGTGCTCATTTCGCCATTCTCTGGGTGAAACTCCATAAATATTTTTAAACGCACGGGAGAAGTGAAGGGGATTACCATATCCCACAGCAGTTCCGATATCTGCAATGGAAAGTGTGGTCAATTTCAGTAGTTCAGTGGCTTTTACCATTCGATAATTCATTAAAAATTCTTGTGGGGAACGTCCAATAGAATTTCGAAAAATCTTACCTAGATAGCTGCGGTTAATGCCACAAACTGCAGCTATTTCTTCTATTTGAGGGATGCAGCGGTGGAGGTGGCAGATTTGATGCGGGTATGTTATATTACTGTCCGCAGATTTGGTGCAGTGATGATACGGATGCTCATGAGAGAACTTTTATTCAGTACGGAACCAGTTTTTTCTATCCTGTCTCAGCAGTAGGTTCTCATGTTTCAGCAGTACCTAATCATCAGACAGGAAGAAGCACTTCCATTGAGACAAGAGGTACGGTGGCCATGGCGGGCAGCTTTGGATATGAACTGGACTTAAATACTTTAAGTGAGGAAGAAAAACTAGAGGTTGCCAAGCAGATAAGGACTTATAAGGAGTATCAGCCTCTTATTCACAATGGTTTGTATTATCGTTTAAGTAATCCACATAAAGAAAATATGGCTGTATGGGAATTTGTATCCCAAGATAGGAAGGAAGTATTGGTACAGGGCGTGGTATTTCGTGCAAAACCAAATACTTTACGCATCAGAATACGACTTGCAGGGTTGGAAGAGGGAATGTATGAAGTTCTCGGTACAGGAGAAACGTATACAGGAAAGGCGCTTATGACAGGTGGAATTTTGCTGCCTAAAGTAATCGGAGATGATGTGTCTTTTGAAATTCATTTAAAGAAAAAATAAAGTTTATTATAAATTAAATAAGTGCGTGTATAAAGAGGGATTGTGCTTAACCGTGCAGTCCCTTAGTTTTTTCTTTCAAAAATCTTTCGAATTTCTTTTAGAAAATATCATTGACAAAAATAATATTATATAGCGTATAGTATTAAATATAAAATAGTATTGCGTATAAAACAATATTATAGCAATAGAAATGAGGTGAAGTTATGGTTTTTAATACAGGCGCTGCCCTCTTAGATGCTATTGTACTGGCAGTTGTGTCCAATGAGAGTGAAGGAACTTACGGATATAAGATTACACAGGATGTCCGACAGGTTCTGGAGGTTTCTGAGTCCACTCTTTATCCCGTACTTCGCAGACTTCAAAAGGATGAATGTTTGGAAACCTATGATAAGGAATATGGCGGCAGAAACAGGCGATATTATAAAGTAACAGAAAAAGGAAAGGTACAGTTGGACTTGTATCGTGCAGAATGGAGAAGCTACTCAACAAAGATAAGTACATTGTTTGAGGGAGGAATAGGGAAATGATGAGAAAAAAGGAATTTTTAGAGCAGCTGGAGCGGCTGCTGTGGGATATACCGGAACAGGAGAGAAAAGAGGCATTGGAGTTTTATGAGAATTATTTTGACGATGCCGGAGAGGAAAACGAAGCAACGGTTATTCAGGAACTGGGAAGTCCGGGAAAAGTTGCGGCAACCATTAAAGCAGATTTAGACGAAAACGGCAGCGAGCACGGAGAATATCGGGAAACAGGATATACCGATGAACGCTTTGAAGAAAAAAATATGCCGGACATTCAGAGTGAAAGGGTGGAACAGAAGCCAAAAAGAAGCAGCTTGTCATGGGCGTTGATATTACTGCTGGCAATTATAACCGTACCGTTTTGGGGAGCGTTGGCAGTTGCAGGATTGGGATTGATTGTAGCGCTTGTAGGAGCAGCTATTGGTGTGGCAGCAGCATTATTTTTCGGATGTATCGGGCTGTTAATGGGCGGTATTATTTCTTTAGGCGTAGCAGTTACACAGTTTCCGGCAGTGCCTACGGTATGCTTGGTTGCAGGCACAGGACTTTTGATGATTTGTATCGGTTTATTGCTTTTGCTGGGATTTTTGTGGCTGGCAGTAAAAGTATTTCCGATTTGTTTCCGCTGGGTAATTGACTTTATACAAAGAATTTTACACAGAGGAATACGGGGAGGTGAAAGAAAATGAAAAAATTTACGAAGATTGCATTGATTGTTGTTCTCATTACAGGTATTGTAGGCGGATGCCTTGCAGGCGTGGGATTGGTATTTGGAGGTTCGGTTCGGTCCATTACCGGTAATTTTACAAATAGCCGTTTGTATCATGTTCTTAGGAGAGCATGTCGGGATCACGAAGGACCGTGGTGGGATATGGACGATGATTTTAACGATTATCGTCATAGCCTTGGAGATTTAGACAATTTTAATCATGGCAGCATGGAACAGCGTGAATTTCTTCCTTCAGAAATAGACAGTATAGATATTGAAATCTATTCAGGAAAGGTAGAAATTCGTACAATTCCGGAGGACGAAATCAGAATTTCAGGGCTGACAGATCAGGATTTCTTAGAATTAGATACAGAAGACAGGGAGCTGTCACTGGAAAGAGAATATCATGATTATGGGGTAATGGAAGACCTTATTATTGAAGTACCGGAAAGTAAAGTATTTTCTTCTCTTGATGTTCATTTAGAGTCGGGACAATTTTTTAAGCTCAGGAAAGCTTTCCGTAAGAGAGGGTGATTTTACTTTGATGTCAGGCAGCGTGCAGATAGAGCTTTTAGATGCACAGGAAACAGATATTGAAATGGCATCCGGCGATTTTGCTGTTACACAGACAGGAAAGTTAGAGGATTACGCAGTGAGGACAAAATGCGCCAGCGGTCATCTTGTATTAAACGGAGAGGAACACGCAGGAACTACAAATGCCAGATATGGCACAGCAGGAAGCTTGAAAAAAATAGATATTGAAAGCAGTTCAGGAAGTGTAGCTGTTAATTTTGAAAATCAGTAAAAGGAGAGAGTATTATGTCAGATAAAAGATTATATCGTTCATCAACAAATTGTATGTTAGCAGGTGTTTGCGGAGGTATCGCAGAATATTTCAATATTGATCCTACTTTAATCCGTCTTGCATGGATTATTCTTACCTGCATGGGATTTGGAACAGGAATTATCGCTTATATCATTGCAGCAATCGTAATTCCAAAATAAAAGCAGGTTTCTTTGTATAAAACTGTAAATTAAGGCCATACTCCAAAGAAGAAAGGAGTGTGGCTTTTTTAT
>ENA-OPYY01000358-OPYY01000358.1-human-gut-metagenome-genome-assembly--contig:-NODE-358-length-16417-cov-1.178085_pt1 | contig 16417 bp, 14 predicted proteins | sample MGYA00242472_ERZ504481 | MGnify/ENA primary metagenome ERZ504481 (study PRJEB26092, sample SAMD00036265) | human gut metagenome | host: Homo sapiens | study: EMG produced TPA metagenomics assembly of...
GGCAAAAGATATCATCGAGAAGATTCTTCCGGTTGTAGACAATTTTGAGAGAGGACTCGGAGCTGTTACAGAAGAGCAGAAAGAAGATTCCTTCGTTTCCGGTATGGAGATGATCTACAAACAGATTATGACGACACTGGATTCTGTCGGAGTGAAAGCGATTGAGGCAGTCGGAAATGAATTTGATCCGGATTTTCACAATGCAGTGATGCATGTAGAAGATGAGGAAGTCGGGGAGAATATCGTTGTAGAAGAGTTCCAGAAGGGTTACACATACAGAGATACGGTAGTAAGACATAGTATGGTAAAAGTAGCAAATTAAAAATTCATTTAAGATGCATAAAGCATTTTGAATTTTATCAACAATAGATAGAGTAAGTAAACTTAGTATAAAATATAGGAGGATTTCATCATGGGAAAAATCATTGGAATTGACTTAGGAACAACAAATAGCTGTGTAGCTGTTATGGAAGGTGGACAGCCGACAGTCATCGCAAATACAGAAGGAGCAAGAACAACACCATCGGTTGTTGCTTTCACAAAGACAGGAGAACGTCTCGTTGGAGAACCTGCAAAACGTCAGGCAGTGACAAATGCTGATAAGACAATCTCTTCTATTAAGAGACACATGGGTACTGATTACAGAGTAACGATCGATGATAAGAAATATTCTCCACAGGAGATTTCTGCAATGGTACTTCAGAAACTGAAAGCAGATGCAGAAGGATATCTTGGAGAGAAAGTAACAGAGGCTGTTATCACAGTTCCGGCTTACTTTAACGATGCTCAGCGTCAGGCAACAAAAGATGCTGGTAAGATTGCTGGTCTTGATGTAAAACGTATCATCAACGAGCCAACAGCAGCAGCACTTGCTTACGGACTTGACAATGAAAAAGAACAGAAGATCATGGTATACGACTTAGGCGGAGGTACTTTCGACGTATCTATCATCGAGATCGGTGACGGAGTTATCGAAGTATTATCAACAGCAGGTGACAATAAACTTGGTGGAGATGACTTTGACCAGAAGATCACAGATTACATGTTAGCAGAATTCAAACGTGCAGAAGGAATCGACTTATCTACAGATAAGATGGCACTTCAGAGATTAAAAGAAGCGGCAGAGAAAGCAAAAAAAGAACTTTCTTCCGCAACAACAACAAACATCAACCTGCCATTCATCACAGCAAATGCAGAAGGTCCAAAACACTTTGATATGAACCTTACAAGAGCAAAATTTGATGAATTGACACATGACCTTGTAGAAAGAACAGCAGAGCCTGTAACAAGAGCGTTATCTGATGCAGGAATCGCAGCTTCTGAACTTGGAAAAGTATTATTAGTAGGTGGATCTACACGTATCCCGGCGGTACAGGAAAAAGTACAGAAATTGACAGGACATGAGCCATCTAAATCATTAAACCCAGACGAATGTGTTGCATTAGGAGCATCTGTTCAGGGTGGTAAATTAGCAGGAGATGCAGGTGCAGGCGACATCTTATTACTGGATGTAACTCCACTTTCATTATCTATCGAGACAATGGGTGGTATCGCTACAAGACTGATCGAGAGAAATACAACGATTCCTACAAAGAAGAGCCAGGTATTCTCTACAGCAGCAGATAACCAGTCAGCAGTAGACATTAACGTTGTTCAAGGTGAAAGACAGTTCGCAAGAGATAATAAATCTCTCGGACAGTTCAGACTTGACGGAATCGCACCAGCTCCACGTGGAATCCCACAGATCGAAGTTACATTTGATATCGATGCAAATGGTATCGTAAATGTTTCTGCAAAAGATTTAGGAACAGGAAAAGAACAGCACATTACAATTACAGCAGGTTCTAACATGTCAGACAGCGAGATTGACAGAGCAGTAAAAGAAGCAGCTGAATTTGAAGCACAGGATAAAAAACGAAAAGAAGCAATCGATGCAAGAAATGATGCAGATGCGATGATCTTCCAGACAGAGAAAGCACTTGGAGAAGTCGGAGACAAGATTGATGCAAATGAAAAAGCAGCAGTAGAAGCTGACATCCAGGCATTAAAAGACGTTCTTGCAAAATCTACACCAGAGAGCATGACAGATGCACAGGTAGAAGAGATTAAAGCAGGAAAAGAAAAATTAATGACAAGTGCACAGCAGTTATTTACAAAGATGTACGAACAGGCAGGCGCAGCAGCTGGAGCACAGCAGGCAGGACCAGCACCGGAAGCAGGACCGGCACCAGAAGGATTTAACGGTGACGATGTGGTAGACGGAGACTACAAAGAAGTATAATAAGACCAGATAAGTGCATTACCTGCACGGATTCTGCGGGATCTGAAGACTCACAGACAGTGGGAAATCAGGTTTCGCAGAATTTCCTTATGAAATGAAAGGTAGAAGAACAATGGCTGAAACAAAAAGAGATTATTATGAGGTGCTCGGAGTAGATAAAAATGCAGATGATGCGGCATTAAAGAAAGCTTACCGTGCACTTGCAAAAAATATCATCCGGATATGAACCCGGGAGATGCGGAGGCCGAGAAAAAATTCAAAGAGGCTTCTGAGGCATATGCAGTACTTAGTGATGCTGAGAAACGGCGCAAATATGACCAGTTTGGACACGCGGCATTTGAAAATGGCGGTGGAGGAGCCGGCGGATTTGGCGGCTTTGATTTTAATGGTGCGGATTTCGGGGATATTTTTGGAGATATTTTTGGAGATCTGTTTGGCGGCGGCCGCAGAGGCGGACGTGCAGGCAATGGACCGATGAAAGGTATGAATATCCGCAAAGGAGTTCGGATCACATTTGAAGAGGCAATCAGAGGATGTGAAAAAGAGTTAGATCTTGTGATTAAAGATCCGTGTCCGAAGTGTAATGGAACCGGTGCAAAGCCGGGAACCAGCCCGGAGACTTGTTCCAAATGTGGCGGAAAAGGTCAGGTAGTATATACTTCCCAGTCATTTTTCGGTACAGTTCAGAACGTCCAGACTTGTCCGGACTGTGGCGGAACCGGTAAGATCATAAGAGAGAAATGTCCGGACTGTGCGGGAACTGGATACGTATCAAACCGGAAGAAAATTCAAGTATCGATTCCGGCAGGAATTGACAACGGACAGAGTATCCGCATCCGTGATAAAGGAGAACCGGGAACGAATGGCGGTCCGAGAGGAGATCTGCTCGTAGAGGTAACAGTATCCAGACATCCAATTTTTACACGTCAGGATATGAATATTTTCTCAACAGCACCGATTACATTTGCACAGGCTGCGCTCGGTGGAGATGTGCGCATCGGCACTGTGGATGGCGATGTGATCTACAACGTAAAACCGGGAACAAAGACAGATACAAAAGTGCGCTTAAGAGGGAAAGGTGTTCCGTCTCTCCGCAACAAACAAGTTCGAGGAGACCATTATGTCACTCTTGTGATCCAGACACCGGAGAAATTAAGTGCAGAGGCAAAAGAAGCGCTTAGAAGATTTGACGAACTAACTGGAAATTCCTTACATCAGGAAGATGGAACTATGGAAAAATCTGAGAAAAAGGCAAAACCGAAGAAAAAAGGATTTATGGATAAGTTGAAAGAATCTTTTGAAGAACAGTCGGATAAATAAGTATCTGGTTTCAGAAAAAGTAACAAAAATAGGACAGACAGAGAGATGAAACTCTTTGGACTGTCCTATTTGTCTGTCTGGGAAAGTGTTTTGTGCCAGTCATGATTTTCTGTAAGAGACAGTCGGGATCTGAATGGGAGGAATATAGAAATTGTCCCTTTTCATATAGTAAGCATAGCGGAAGGTATCTGCATCATTGAGTGGTGAAAAGTTTTCCCATGCGCTGGAAAAGGCAGAAAAATTCCGGGAAAGGGGCAGAAAAATGTGTGAAAGATTTTTGTTAAATGAACTAGAACAAAATCAGACAGGGGAAGTCCGTAAAATTTTATCCGAGCCGGAGATGAAGAGGCGTTTCCAGGACATTGGTCTGATCTGCGGAACGAAGGTGACCTGTGTGGGGAAAGGACCTTTTGGTGATCCGAAGGCTTATGAAATCCGAGGCGCAGTCGTTGCAATCCGAAACAGCGATGCGGAGCAGATCGAAATATGTCCAGAAAGAATTTCAGAGAAGGGTGTGTAAGGCAGATGGCAAAGCGAAGAGAAATGACAATCGCACTGGCAGGGAATCCGAATGTGGGAAAAAGTACATTGTTTAATGCACTGACGGGGATGCATCAGCACACAGGGAACTGGACCGGAAAGACGGTAAGCAATGCCAAAGGCTATTGCGAGCGGGACGGAGTGCTGTATACATTTGTAGATGTTCCGGGATGCTATTCTTTGATGGCACGTTCCCCGGAGGAAGAGGCGGCAAGAGATTATATTTGTTTTCAGTTTCCGGATGCTGTGATTGTTGTCTGCGATGGAACGTGTCTGGAACGGAACCTCAATTTTGTGCTGCAGGTGATGGAAGCAGCAGATCGAGTGATTTTATGTATCAATTTGATGGATGAGGCGGAGAAAAAAGGAATTTCCATTGACTTTGAGGCATTGGAAAGCATGCTGCAGATTCCTGTGATTGGGATGACGGCGAGAAGTGGAAGGGGGATGGAACAACTTTTTGAGGTACTGGGGAAATTTGCGGAAGGAACAGGGGAAAAAGACATAAAAGAAGCGATCATGTCAAGAAAACAAGCGTTTGGGCAGATTGAGTATCCGGAAGTGATCGAGCAGGAGATCTTCCATCTGCTTCCGGTTGTAAGAGAAGTGACAAAAGGGTGCTTAAAGGAACGATGGGTAGCGGCGCGGCTCATGGATCAGGATCCAGGACTATGTCAGGCAATTATGGATTGTCTGAATCTAGAATTTTCAGAAGCAATGCAACTGAAAAAAGCAGGAATGCAGGCAGAAAATCGGGTGAAAGAAACAGGACAGCGTCTGGAGGATACAAGAGAACAGATGGCAGAAGCGTTTGTCAGAAGCGCAGAGGAGATTGCAGAAAAAGTGGTGAGCACTAAGGAGGACACTGGAAAGAAAAAGGGACGAATGGCAGATCAGATCTTAACAAGTAAGCTGATGGGATTTCCAGTTATGATTTTACTGCTTTTAGTGATCTTTTGGCTGACGATCAAAGGGGCTAATTACCCGTCGGAAGTGCTGAGCAATTTCTTTGGTGCGATTGAGGGACATTTGCTGGAATGGTGTCAGAGAGGAAAGCTGCCGGCGGCTATCTATGAACCACTGCTTTTCGGGGTATACCGCGTGACCGCGTGGGTTGTTTCTGTCATGCTGCCTCCGATGGCGATTTTCTTTCCGATGTTTACGATTTTGGAAGATCTGGGATATCTGCCGAGAGTAGCATTTAACCTTGACAAATGTTTTCATTGCTGTCATGCCTGTGGCAAACAAGCGTTGACGATGTGCATGGGATTTGGATGCAATGCAGTAGGAGTTTCTGGATGTAAGATTATTTCTTCCAGAAGAGAGAGGCTGATCGCAATGCTGACCAACTGTTTTGTTCCTTGTAATGGGAAGTTTCCAACCATTCTTGTGATACTTACGATTTTCTTTGCGGGAAATCAGGCAGTTTCCGATTGGAAGCTGGCATTGCTTCTGACAGGAGTGATCACTCTTGGTATCGGGATGACGTTTCTTGTATCGAAAATCTTATCGGGGACGATCTTAAAAGGGGAACCTTCGACGTTTCTGTTGGAGCTTCCTCCGTATCGCAGACCACAGATCGGAAAAGTGATCATCCGTTCCGTGCTGGATCGGACTTTGTTTGTTTTAGGAAGGGCAATCATCGCTGCTGCTCCGGCTGGACTTTTGATCTGGTGTGCGGCAAATATTGCAGTTGGTGAGCAGACCATTCTGATGCATTGTGCCGGTTTCCTTGATCCACTTGGACGTTTCATGGGGATGGATGGCGTAATCCTGCTTGCGTTTTTGTTGGGATTTCCAGCAAATGAGATTGTACTGCCGTTAATCTTTATGGGGTATCTGTCTCTTGGAAATCTGACGGAATTTACAGATCTCCATGCAATTTCACAGGTTTTATATAGAAATGGATGGACACAGCTGACGGCATGCAGCGTGATTTTGTTCTCTCTGATGCACTGGCCGTGTGCTACCACCTGCCTTACTATTTACAAAGAAACGAAAAGCAAAAAGTGGACGTTGGCGGCCATACTGATTCCTACCTTTGCAGGGATACTCTGCTGCGCGCTGTTTGCACAGATCACGAATTTTGTATTGCGGTAAATAGAAAGAAGCTATATAATAGCAGTCAGAGGCGCGCGGGCGCAAAATACAAAAAGAATGATCAGAAAGGGAAAGAAAATGAAATACATTTTATTTGAAGCAGGTCCGGTCACAGTGTACAGCTATGGCTGATGATTGCCCTCGGTGTGATCCTGACCTTTGTTGTGGCACAGAAGAGAGCGAAAAATTACGGATTAGACCCGGATGCGATTTTCTATATGGGAGCCTGGGGATTGCTGGCGGGAATTCTCGGGGCAAAGCTGTTGTTTTATCTGACAGAGATCAAGGAGATCATCAAAGATCCATCGCTGCTGCTGAATGTATCCGAAGGATTTGTTGTATATGGCGGGATCATCGGAGGGATTTTGGGAGCATACATTTATGCAAAGATAAAGAAGATAGATATTTTGGCTTACTTTGATCTTGCAGTTCCGTCCATCGCATTTGCACAGGGATTTGGAAGAATCGGATGCTTCCTTGCAGGATGCTGTTATGGGCGTGAGACAAATGCATGGTACGGAATTACGTTCCACAATTCTCCGTTTGCACCAAATGAAGTTGCACTGATTCCGACACAGTTGATTTCCAGTGTAGCTGATTTTGCACACTTTTTTATCTTGATCTTTTTGGCAAAGCGTGTGAAACACAAAGGAGTTGTCACAGCGATGTATCTGATCTTTTACAGTGTCGGAAGATTCCTGATCGAGATGTTGCGAAATGACCCGAGAGGAACGATCAGCGTAATGTCTACATCACAGTTTATTTCTATCTTTACGCTGGCCGCAGGAATCTTTATGTTTGTGTTCTGCCGCAGAAAGAGACAAGGAGAAGAAAAACAAGAAGCGTAGTAATTATTTTCTCAGTGCACAGTCTGCTTCCAGAATGGAACCGGAGGAGGGATCCTTCGTCTTCAGAAGAATTTCGCAGGACGGATTTACCGGATAGAGGAGAGGGTTGACGGCAAAATCACGGACGACAAGCTGTGAAGCCAGTTTTGTAAGGTCTTCCTCAGACTCGTAGAGAGCTTCGCTTGCGCGGTAGCCATTTTCTAAAATGCGGAAACGTTCTGCGCTGACCAGCATATAGTTTTCAATTGTATTTTGGGCAGGGATCTGGTGGGCCTTTAGGTAGTTGATCGTCCGGTGAAAGGAAGAGCGATGTCATTTCCTCAGAATAGATGGAAAGGAGCTCTTCCTTTTCTTCTGTTCCTTGGAGAAGGTGTGGAGTTTTTTTGTGGAATCCAGCTGAAAATCGGATAACAGTTTCAGAAATCGTTCCCTGTCAAAACCGGGATACATCTTTTCGTAAAAAAAGAGCATTGTCTGTGGGGTGGCGCCAGGGAAATAGTATTGGTCATCGGACAGATAAAAAATCATCTGACGCACTTTGGAAGTATCAGTAAGTTTTTCTCCGTCTATGAAAATTTCTCCGGAATCCGCGTTCAAAATTCCGGCAAGAATACGGAGCAACGTACTTTTCCCTGCACCATTTGTGCCAAGAAGCCCGAAAATAGCATTGTCAGGAATTTCCAGATTGACGTTGGACAGAGCAGATGCCGAGCAAAATGTTTTTGTGAGATGGGAAATATGAATCATAACTATTCCTCCTGTAGTTGTATGAAAAGCGATTTCATCTCCAGACACAAGGCAAATCCGCAGAATAGAAAAATAAAATACGACAAAAATATTACAAAAATATTACAAATAAAATTATACAAAATATACCATCAGAATGACAAAGTGTCAATAAAAATATGAAAATAAAACAAAAAGTAGCAATTATAAGCGAAAAAAGCATGCTGTTTCGTGCGTTATAGGAAAAATCTGTTGATAAATGCGAGGAGAAAGTGCTACAATAAAAAGAGTAATAGCGAAGCAATGGGAAGCCATTTTTGTGGCGGACTTTGCGGAGATAGAGTAAGGAGAGAAGTAGAGATGGCAGAAGAACAAAATAGTGGTTCATGTTCTCCGGAAAGCTGTTCCAGCTGTGCACATGCAGACAGCTGTCCAAGCAAACAGAAGGAGAGCATGAAGGTAGCTCCAAATGAGTATACCCATGTAAAAAAAGTAATCGGTGTCGTAAGTGGAAAAGGCGGTGTCGGAAAGTCGATGGTGACAGCTTCGCTTGCCCGTATGATGCGCGAACAGGGATACTCTGTCGGAATTCTTGATGCAGATATTACAGGACCGTCGATTCCAAAGATGTATGGAATCCATGAGCATGCGGTGGGAAATGAACTGGGAATGTTTCCGTGTATTGCGAAAGATGAGACGAGAATCATGTCAGTCAATCTTTTGTTAGACAGTGAGGATACACCGGTGATCTGGAGAGGTCCGATCATCGCAGGTGTTGTGACACAGTTCTGGAATGAAGTATTATGGGGAGATTTGGATTATCTCTTTGTAGATATGCCTCCGGGAACAGGTGATGTGCCGCTGACAGTATTCCAGTCCCTTCCGGTAGATGGAGTCATCATTGTTACATCTCCGCAGGATCTTGTACAGATGATCGTAAAGAAAGCCTACTACATGGCGAAGCAGATGGATGTGCCGGTACTTGGAATCGTAGAGAATTATAGTTATCTGGAATGTCCAGATTGCGGGAAGAAAATTCCGGTTTTTGGAGAAAGCCATGTGGAAGAGACCGCAGAAGAACTTGGAGTAAAGGTATTAGGAAAAATGCCATTAGATCCGAAGCTGGCATCTGTCGTAGAAGAAGAAAAGTTCTATGAAGTGACAAATGATTATCTGAAAGATGCAGCAGAAGTATTAATTTCATAAGGAAGAGTTACATAGGAGCTGCGCCGCTTTTCGACAAAGAAAGGCTGCGCAGTTTCTTTGTGCAAAAAAGCAAAACAAGTATTGCAAACATACGTTCCTTGTGATAAGATAAAACAAACAGATGTTCCGAACGAATGTTTGAAAAAGAAGGGAGAGGAAGAGTCAGATGCAGGGACTGATACTAGGAAAATCAGAGATACAAAGGAGCATGACCACACAGCCGATAGGAAGAACTTTTGGGACAGCTCCGGCACTCTTTGGTGGGCAGAAGTCACTATATGAGAAGCTGAGGATTCTGTCGGATGCGGCGAAATATGATGTGGCATGCACATCTAGCGGAACGAGCCGGAGGGGGGATGGAAACGGAATCGGGAGCTGCGAGGAAGCAGGGATCTGTCACAGTTTTTCTGCGGATGGGAGATGTATCTCACTTCTGAAGATTCTTTTTACAAATGAGTGTATCTATGACTGCAAATACTGTATCAATCGTGCATCCAATGATGTAGAAAGGACTTCCTTTACCCCGGAGGAGGTATGCCGGCTGACGATGGAGTTTTACCGGAGAAATTATATTGAAGGATTGTTTTTGAGTTCTGGAATTTGGAAAAGTCCCAACGAGACGATGGAGCAGATTGTGACCACACTTTGGAAATTGCGAAATGAATTCCGCTTTCAAGGATATATTCATGTGAAGGCAATTCCCGGAGCAGATGAGCGCCTGATTGCCCGTGCGGGATTCCTCGCAGATCGTATGAGTGTCAACTTGGAGCTTCCGACAGCAGAGGGGCTCAGGCAACTTGCCCCACACAAATCCAGAAAAAATATACTTACACCGATGCGGTTAGTACAGAATGGGATGTCAGAGAATCGGCAGGAGATTCAGCTATACCGCAGTGCGCCAAAGTTTGTGCCGGCAGGACAGAGTACTCAGATGATCGTTGGTGCCACACCAGAGACTGATTTTCAGATTATGCGTGTAGCAGAGTCACTGTACCAGAAGTTTGATCTAAAGCGAGTATTTTATTCTGCATTTGTACACGTCAATGAAGATAAGGCGCTTCCGGCAGCAGGGGAGCAGGGGCCTCCTCTTTTGCGGGAGCATCGTCTTTATCAGGCAGATTGGCTTTTGCGGTATTATGGATTTCGGGCGGAAGAACTGTTAGATGAACAACAACCGAATTTCAATGTTTTACTGGATCCGAAGTGTAACTGGGCACTGAAGCATTTAGAGTATTTTCCGGTAGAGGTAAATCGGGCGGATTATTTTACATTGCTTAGAGTGCCGGGGATTGGTTACAAGTCAGCGGAGCGTATTGTAAAAGCAAGGAGAATGGGCAGCCTTTCCTTTGAAGATTTAAAGAAAATGGGAGTCGTATTAAAAAGAGCGCTATATTTTCTGACTTGTAATGGCAAAATGTTTGGTCAGGTACGGATAGAAGAGGATTATATTACAAGAAATCTTCTTCAGACAAAAGAGAGCTTGCCGGATTCTGTCAGAAACATGAATTATCGTCAGTTATCATTGTTTGATGATGTAAATTTTCGGGAAATCAATCGGATGGACGGAAGTCTTGGATGTTTAGCTGTTTTGGATGAGAGTGAACTGAAGGAAAAGGTGGCAGGATGAGAACTATTTACGTTTGTGAAGATAGCCTGACCGGGATCTTTTCAGGCATCTATGAGGTGTGGAAGAGAAAAATGACAGCGGAAGAGGCGGGTCTGGAAGTGGGAGATAGTTTTGAAAGACGATTGTTCTGCGAATATATTTTCTGTAAGGCGGAGGAAAGAAAGGCACTTGTTGTTATCCGCATGATTCAAAAAAATCTTGGGGCGGACGTCTATGAGAAAATCTCTTATGCATTGTTATCGGCGGACAGAAGAAAGGCGGAGATGGTATTTCGTGCAATGCTCGAGGCGAAGAAATTATCTAGGAAAGATCGGTTGATGGAACATTTGGGAAATGAGGCAGTCAGAGCTGTTTTTGGAATGTACCGGCAGGTGGCAAACGAAGCACATCATTACAAAGGTTTTGTGAGATTTCGGGAATTAAAGAATCAGACACTGTTTGCAAAAATTGAGCCAAAGCATGCAGTGCTTCCGTGTATTGCAGAACACTTTGCAGATCGCTTTCCACAGGAAAACTGGATCATTTATGATAAGACCCATGAAGTGTTTCTGATTCACGAGAAGGGGAAAAGATATTACTTTTTGCAGCAGTATATGTGCATGAAGGGAGATTCTGGGAGTGCTCAGAATATTGCCGGTGGATTTTCAGAAGAAGAGATGGACTATGAGGCATTGTGGAAAGGATTTGTCCAGAGCATCAGTGTTGCAGAGAGGGAGAACCGCGCATTACAGAATCAAAATCTTCCGCTTCGTTTTCGAACAAATTTGGTGGAGTTTAGTAAAGAAGAACGGTCGGATTCCCCAAATTTTGGAGAGTTTTCTAGTTGACTTTCTGAGAAAATGGTGACATAATGGGTTCCGTGCTATACAAACAATCCATTGGAAAGGGGTGTTGGTAATGGAACAGAAATGGAAGATTAGATTATCAGCAAATGAAGATGTGAGAGACTTTGTAAGAACAGCAGAAAAATGTGATTTTGATATCGATATATTTCATAATAGAAGAATTATAGATGCGAAGTCGATTCTCGGTGTGTTAAGCCTTGATTTGACGCAAGTATTGACGGTTCGCTTTTACGGAAAAGATACAGCATTTGAAGATGTTCTTCAGAGATTTTGTGTTGCATAATACATCACATCAAAGTTCACAGGTGGCGGGATATTCCGATAGGAGTATGCCGCCATTCCTGTATAGAAATGTCCATGGATAAGAAAGAGGCGGTAGAGAGGGATGAGTGAAACAGTAAAGATTTCTGTCCGGAATCTTGTGGAGTTTATTTTTAAGAGAGGGAGATATTGATCAGCGGCGGACGGCAGGAGCGGATAAAGAGCAGATGCAGCTTGGGGCAAGAATCCACAGAAAGATCCAAAGACAGATGGGATCGGATTACCATGCAGAAGTACCTTTGAAAATGGAAGTTTTGTGCGAAGGATTCACACTTTGTCTCGAAGGAAGGGCAGATGGAATTATTAAGCGGGAAGATGAGATTGTCATTGATGAGATCAAAGGGGTTCTCAGAGAGTTAAAGTATATCGAGGAACCAGTCGCAGTGCATCTGGCGCAGGCTAAGTGTTATGCATATATGTATGCATCACAGAATCATCTGGAAGAGATCCGGATCCAAATGACATATTGTCAGATGGAGACAGAAGAGATCAAGAGATTTTTGCAGACGTTTTCCATAGAAGAATTGAAAACCTGGATGGAAGATGTGATCAAAAGATATGAAAAGTGGGCAAAATTTCAGATTGAGTGGAGAAAAGTTTCCAGAGAGTCCATCCGACAGATTCAGTTTCCATATGCATACCGAGAAGGGCAGAAGGAACTTGCGATGTCTGTGTATCGAACTATTTTAAGGAAAAAGAAACTTTTCATACAGGCGCCTACCGGGATCGGAAAGACGATGGCGACGGTGTTTCCGGCGGTGAAAGCAGTCGGAGAAGGGTTGGGAGATAAGCTTTTTTATCTGACAGCGAAGACGATCACAAGGACAGTAGCGGAGCAGGCCTTTCAGACACTGAAAAAGCAGAAGCTGCGCTATAAAGTGATCACGTTGACGGCGAAAGAGAAAATCTGTTTCTGCGAAGAGGCGGTGTGCAATCCGGAAGCGTGTCCATATGCCAAAGGGCATTACGACAGAGTAAATGATGCAGTTTTTGATCTGCTGACAGCGACAGACGATATGAGCAGATCAAATATAGAGGAATATGCGAGAAAACATGAAGTGTGCCCCTTTGAGATGTCTTTGGATGTGGCGCTGTGGGTAGATGCCGTTATCTGTGATTACAATTATGTGTTTGATCCGAATGCCCATCTAAGAAGATTCTTTTCAGAGGGAGGAAAAGAAGACTATTTATTTTTGATTGACGAGGCGCATAATCTCGTGGAACGTGCCAGGGAGATGTACAGCGCCGCTCTTTATAAAGAAGAGTTTCTTACAGCGAAAAGGCTGGTGAAGGGAATGGACCGGAAATTGACGAGAAAACTGGAAATATGTAATCAACAGTTTCTTGTACTGAAGAGAGAATGTGAGTCATATCGAGAATACACTTCGGTGGGCCATATCGCGGTCAGCCTCATGAACTTGATGTCGGAACTGGAGCGTTTTTTGGAAGAAACAGAGGCAGAGGAAGTGAGGGAGCAGTTACTGGAGTTGTATTTTCATGTGAGGGCATTCTTAAATATTTATGATATTTTGGATGAGCACTATGTTATTTATACAGAGCTGGAAACAGACGACAGTTTTCTTCTAAAATTATTTTGTGTCAATCCGGCAGTGAATCTCCAGGAGTATTTATCTAGGGGAAACAGTACTATCTTTTTTTCTGCAACGATGCTTCCAATCCGCTATTATAAGAAGCTTTTGAGTGTGGAAAAGGAAGACTATGCGATTTATGCACCATCGCCATTTCAAAAAGAACGGCGGAAGTTGTTTGTTGGGACAGATGTCAGTACAAAGTATACGAGACGAACAGGGCAGATGTATGAGCGGTTTGCGTCCTATATTGCAGCTGCGCTTCAGGTGAAGAAAGGAAATTACATTGCATTTTTTCCGTCGTATCGTTTTCTGGAAGAGGTATATGAGAAGTTTCAGCGTTATCAGACGGAGGATGTCATCTGCATTGTCCAGGAACAGTCGATGGATGAAGAGAAGCGAGAGGCATTTCTCCAGGCATTTGATCAAGATCGGAGCGAAAGCCTGATTGGATTTTGCGTGATGGGAGGAATCTTTTCTGAAGGAATTGATCTGACAGAAGAACGGCTGATCGGGGCTTTCCTAGTTGGAACAGGGCTTCCGCAAGTGTGCAATGAACGTGAAATTTTAAAGCAATATTTTGATCGGAACGGGGAGAATGGGTTTTCTTACGCTATCTCTATCCGGGAATGAATAAAGTGTTGCAGGCAGCCGGGCGTGTCATACGGACGGCAGAGGACAGAGGTGTTATTTTGCTGTTGGATGAGCGCTTTTTAGAAAGGCAGTATCAGGAGGTGTTCCCAAGAGAGTGGGATGATTATGAAATTGGGACACTTAAGACTGCAGAGAAAAGTATGATGAAGTTCTGGGATCAGGAAATGTAAAGAGAGCATGGGAAGAAGAAAAATACTCCTCACTTGGATGGTAGATTGGGAATCCAAATGAGGAGCAGAAATATATAAGACGATACCAATAGCTCTTTTAGGTTTTAGGAAGAGACCAGTGCCTTAGACTTCTTCCAGTGGTGTAAAGTAATTGAGAAATTCCAGCGCTGCCTTGGAAGAAGGCACGTGATGATTGTGCGCGATGACAAGCTGTCTTGTCGGAAGTTCTTCATCAGTTTCTACAATAAAAAGATTGTCGGATTTGTGCGGAATGCAATAGTCCGGGATGAAAGCGATGCCAAGCCCAATGCTTGCAAGGTCGATCAACAGATCATTACTGCTCAGCTCGATCTCCGGTACAAGATCCAGCTGGTGTTGCTGGAACAGGCTGTGCAGGAACTCACTTGTCGTACTCTTTCGGTCCAGCATTAGAATCGGGTATTGGAGGAGTTCTTTCAGGGAGAGTTTCCGCCCTTTCAGTTCACTGAAAGATTCATTGGCAATAAAAACATCTTTAAAGTTTTTGATTTTTTTGACTGTAGTCAGACTGCTGAGATAGCTGTTCGGATAGTTGGTCACGATCAGATCGACTTGTCCGGTCTCAAGCAGTTCCACACATTTGATGGAAGTCTGGTTGGTCACCTTGATATGTGCGTTTGGGAATTCCTTGTGGAAGCGCTTCAAATAAGGGACAAGAAAATAGCGGCAGATCGTATCACTGGCGCCGATGCGGATCTGTCCTCCGGTTGTGGCAGAATCCATCAGCTGGGATTCTCCGCGCTTGATCAAATTCATTGCTGGTTCTACATGGCGCAGCAGGATCTCACCTTCCGGGGTGAGCTGGACTCGTTTGGTACTCCGGATGAAAAGGGTCTGATCCAGCTTTTTTCCAAAGCTTTGATCGACTGGCTCACTGCCGACTGGGAGATAAAGAGCTGCTTGGAAGCTTCTGAGAAGCTGAGAGTCGTTGCTACATAGTAGAAGACTTTATATAATTCGTAATTGATGTCCATCATTAGTTCTCCTTATAAGTATTTTATATTTATAAGAATAAGAGGATTTTAGGAAAATGTCAACAGAAGTTTTCGAGAAAGTAAACACAGCATAGTCCATTTTTCTGGAATTCGATGCCAAAAACTGGTATACTTAAGAAGAAAGCATGGAACTATATTTGAGAAGGATATAATGTCTGGCAGAGAGATGAGGTGAAGAATGCAAAAAATTTTTGGTCTGGTGGCGGCAATGGCGATGATCGTGGTCATGTTGATCACAAGTTTTGAAATCGCAATTTATAGCGATTATGGATGGTACCAGAAGGAATATGAGAAGTATCAAGTACTGGATGATCTGGAGATGGAGATGCAGGATGTGATGGATGTGACTGAAGAGATGATGGCATATCTGAGAGGAGACAGGAAAAATCTGGAAGTAAAGACTGTGATCGCCGGAGAGGAAGGGATGTTCTTTAATGAACGGGAAAAGCTTCATATGGAAGATGTACAAGGACTGTTTCTCGGAGGGATACAGATCCGCAGAGTCGCCTTTGTGATTTTCGCAGCAGCAGTTTTGCTGATTCTTTTTCAGAAAGGAAATTTAAGAGAGATTTTACCTCAGATGTATGGATGGGCAGTCGGTCTGTTCCTTGGGGTGGCAGCAGTGTTTGGAGGGCTGGTCGCGATTGATTTCAATAAGTATTTCGTGTTGTTCCACGAGATCTTTTTTAACAATGATCTGTGGCTGCTGGATCCGGCTACGGATTTGCTGATCCGGATGCTGCCGGAAGGATTTTTCTTTGATATGGTGATTCGAATCGGAGTGATTTTCATAGGGAGTCTGTTAATTCTGTGGGGTGCCGGGACACTCTGGAGACGGAGCGGAGTGAAGAAAAATTCATAGCATTAATATTTCTTATAAGTAAATTAAGTTATATTAATTATACTAATGATTTGAATTGTGGTAGGATACAAATAGAAGAAAGTATCAGACGAAATGGAGGATATTATGAGTAGTGTAAAACGTGTATATGTAGAAAAGAGACCGGAATTTGCTGTGCAGGCAAAGGAATTACAGCACGAAGCAAAAAGTTATCTTGGCATTCAGACAATTACAGGAATCCGTGTGCTGAACCGCTATGATATTGAGAATCTTTCTGACGAGACTTTTGAGACAGCCTGCAATGGTATTTTCTCA
>ENA-OPYY01000360-OPYY01000360.1-human-gut-metagenome-genome-assembly--contig:-NODE-360-length-16399-cov-1.186148_pt1 | contig 16399 bp, 23 predicted proteins | sample MGYA00242472_ERZ504481 | MGnify/ENA primary metagenome ERZ504481 (study PRJEB26092, sample SAMD00036265) | human gut metagenome | host: Homo sapiens | study: EMG produced TPA metagenomics assembly of...
AGTTCTTCCAGCTTATCCAGGTCAGCCATATCGGCCTGTCCCTTGGTGATTTTTGTGAGGATTTCAAGCATACGTTTGGTGCCGATACGGCAGGCAGTACACTTGCCGCAGGATTCCTCCACAGTAAATTCCAGGAAGAATTTGGCAATGTCTACCATACAGTCATCCTCATCCATAACGATCAGACCGCCGGAGCCCATCATGGAACCGATGGCAATCAGGTTGTCATAGTCAATGGGGATATCAAAGTGTTCAGCCGGGATACAGCCGCCGGAAGGTCCTCCGGTCTGTGCGGCCTTGAACTTCTTTCCGCCGGGGATGCCGCCGCCGATTTCCTCGATTACGGTCCTTAGGGTGGTTCCCATGGGAACCTCTACCAGACCGGTGTTGTTGATCTTGCCTCCCAGGGCAAATACCTTGGTGCCCTTGGACTTTTCCGTACCCATGGAAGCAAACCATTCTGGACCGTTTAAGATGATCTGAGGGATATTGGCATAGGTTTCTACGTTATTTAAGATGCTTGGCTTTCCGAATAAGCCCTTCTGCGCCGGGAATGGAGGACGGGGCCTTGGCTCACCGCGCTTTCCCTCAATGGAGGTCATAAGAGCCGTTTCCTCGCCGCAGACGAAAGCGCCTGCGCCCAGACGGAGGTCAATATCAAAATCAAAGCCGGTTCCGAAAATGTTTTTGCCTAAAAGTTCCATGTCGCGGGCCTGCTTGATGGCAATCTGCAGGCGTTCTACCGCGATGGGGTATTCGGCACGGACGTAGATATAGCCCTGGTTTGCACCGATGGCATAGCCGGCGATGGCCATGGCCTCCAGCACTGCATGGGGATCGCCCTCCAGCACGGAACGATCCATAAATGCGCCGGGATCGCCCTCGTCTGCATTACAGCAGACATACTTCTGGTCTGCGTCGTTCTGACGGCAGAGCTTCCATTTTAAGCCGGTGGGGAAGCCTGCGCCTCCGCGGCCTCTCAGGCCTGCGTCTAAAAGGGTCTGGATCACATCCTCCGGGGTCATTTCCGTAAGAACCTTTCCCAGAGCCTGATAGCCGCCGGTTCCGATGTATTCTTCGATATTTTCAGGGTCAATAACACCGCAGTTGCGAAGGGCGATACGGTGCTGCTTCTTATAAAAGTTTGTGTCGCTTAAGGCCTTGATGCCTCCAGTGGGGCTTACGGTCTCCTGATAGAGAAGACGGGTTACTACACGACCCTTTAAGAGATGTTCGGATACGATCTCAGGGATGTCTCCGGGCTGTACCATTGAATAAAAGGTAGCATCCGGGTAAACGATCATAATCGGGCCCAGGGCACAGAGGCCGTGGCAGCCGGTTTCTACAACCGCTACTTCCTCCTCCAGTCCCTGGCGTTTTAATTCATTTTTAATGTATCCATGATCTGGGGGCTTCCGGAAGAGGTACATCCGGTACCGCCGCAGACAAGCACATGTGAACGATACATAGATAGTCCCTCCTTTATTTTAATCCTGCAGCGCCCATGGTATATTTCTCAACCGGGTGTCCGCCGACCAGATGGCGCTCGATCACCTCTAAGGCCTTGTCAGGGTTCATTTTTACATATGTAATTTTGTCCTTGCCGGGTTCCATGATCTCAACAATGGGTTCATACTGGCACAGCCCGATGCAGCCGGTCTGAGTTACGCTGATGCGGTCTGTAAGGCCTCTGGACTGGATCTCCTGGGCAAAGGTATTGAGAACAGGTCTGGCACCTGCGGCGATTCCGCAGGTGGCCATGCCTACTACTACGCGGGTATGGTTATGGTCTTCCGCGCGCAGGTTTACCTGGCTCTGCATCCGTTCGCGGATGGCCTGTAATTCAGCAAGAGTTTTCATGGGTTATAAACCTCCTTCTGTCTAAGGGGCAGCGGTCACAGCGATGCGCCGCCGTCGGTTTCCTTCTGATTTTCATTCAGAAATTCCAAAATATAGGCGGATACTTCCGGCGTATTTAATGGAATACCGCCAAGGATCTCCTTCATCTGCCTGGTATCAAGGGTAAAGGAAGCTCCGTTGTATGTATATGTATAGCAAAAATCCGTGTCCGGATGGTACACGATCAGGTTGTGGATGGTGCTGTTTATATCCCCCAGAGGCATACGGTCAATGTGGGATAAGCCAAATTCGGCAGTCACCTCTGTGCCTTCTCCAATCTGGGAATGGATGGAAAAGCTCCCTCCGGCGCTTTCGGCAGCCATTTTAAAAAAAGGAACGCCCAGTCCTACCTTCCGCGTTGTGCGGGTGGTGTAAAAGGGGTCTGTTACATGGGAAAGCTGTTCTTCGCTCATGCCGCAGCCATTATCCCCGATCTGTATGGTCAGACGGTCGGCGTCTGTATCTGCTGTGACGTTTATAGTCACAAGAGAGGCGCCTGCCCGTGTGGAATTTTCTGCTACATCCAGTATATTTAAGGAAATTTCCGGCATCATAGGCTAGTTATACTTGGCTAAAATGCCCGGAATGTCGTCGGGGGTAAGACGGCCGTAAACTTCTCCGTTGATCATCATAACAGGAGCCAGTCCGCAGGCGCCTACACAGCGGCAGGAATCCAGTGAGAATTTGCCGTCCGGTGTACACTCACCGTTGGTAATCCCTAAAATTTCCTCCAGCTTGTGAAAGATTTCCCCGGAACCCTTCACATAGCAGGCTGTTCCCAGACAGACAGAAATTTTATACTGTCCCTTGGGCTGTAAGGCAAACTGTGCATAAAAGGTCGCTACGCCGTAAACCTTTTCTAACGGAACCTCCATCTCGTCTGAGATGATGGTCTGCACTTCAATGGGAAGATATCCATAAATTTCCTGAGCCTTCTGCATCACCGGCATCAGAGCGCCCGGCTGGCTTTTAAGATCAGCAATTACCGCTTTCAGCGCGGCCTCCTGCTCAGGTGTTCCTCGAAAGGGAACCGTCTGTTTTTTGCACGCCATCGTTTTTACCTCCTCGTCGTTGTAAATTATGCAATGTGTTAATATTCTAACACATATAGTCAAAAAAATCTACATTTCTGGGAAAATGTGTCAAAAACTTTGTGTGGAATTGCGGATAAAATGTGCAAAAACAGAGACATATTTATTGAAAGAATTGGGGATAAATGATATGCTGACAGTAGCCGGAAACACAGAACCAAACAGGTAGGAGAGAACGCGTATGACAGTGAGAGATGTAAGAGAGGTATTAGGCGCCAGGGTGCTGGCCGGAGAGGAGCATCTGGACAGGGAGGTAAGGTCTGCCTGCGGCTCTGATATGATGAGCGATGTGCTGGCATTTTCAAAGGATCATTCCGTACTGCTGACAGGATTGTGCAATCCCCAGGTGATCCGTACAGCAGAGATGCTTGATATTGTGTGCATTATATTTGTGAGAGGAAAAAAGCCGGATGAAAGTATGCTTGAGATGGCAAGGGAGAGGGATCTTGTGGTTCTTGCCACCGGACACAGGATGTTTTCTTCCTGCGGAATGCTTTATCAGGCAGGGCTTAACAGCGGGGCAATCTAAAGAGTGCTGCGCTGATACGACGATATATGGAAATTCAGGAAGGAAAGATTTTCTATGGAAGAAGCAATTATTTTAAAATATCCCATATCCGGAGAGGATTTTACACGGGCAGGGGAAGCCAGCAGCGATGTAAAGCGCAAGCTCAAGCAGATGGGGGTGAATCCGGAGGCCATCCGGAAGGTGGCCATCGCCATGTATGAGGGGGAGATCAATATGGTAATCCATGCAGACGGAGGGGAGATTACAGTAGAGATTACTCCGGAAAAGATCGATATGATCCTGGATGACAAAGGGCCGGGGATTAAGGATGTGGAGCTGGCGATGCAGGCCGGATATTCCACGGCTCCGGATGAGATCCGTTCTCTGGGCTTTGGAGCGGGGATGGGGCTTCCCAATATGAAAAAATATTCAGACCAGATGGAGATCGATACCCGGATCGGAGAGGGAACAAAGATCACCATGACAGTATATATCTGAGGGGGTGGAGGAATGGATAAATTCTATCATTCCGTGCGGCTTGACCCTTCTTTGTGCAAAGGCTGCATTAACTGCATTAAGCGCTGTCCTACAGAGGCCATCCGCGTCCGAGGGGGAAAGGCAAGCATCAATAAAAAGTTCTGCATAGACTGCGGAGAGTGCATCCGCGTCTGCCCTCATCATGCAAAACACGCAACCTACGATAAGCTGGATACGATGAATCAGTACGAATATACGGTGGCGCTTCCGGCGCCGTCTCTGTACAGCCAGTTCAACAATCTGGATGACTCTAATATTGTGTTAAAGGCCCTTCTTCGTATGGGCTTTGATGATGTATTCGAGGTCAGCGCGGCGGCAGAGCTGGTCAGTGAAGCCACCAGACAGTACATATCCGATCATGAGGAACAGCTTCCTTTGATCAGTACCGCCTGTCCTTCTGTGGTGCGGCTGATCCGGGTGCGTTTTCCATCCCTGATTCCTCACCTGCTTCCTTTAAATCCCCCGGTAGAGGTAGCGGCTATTCTGGCGGCCAGAAGGGCCATGGAGAAAACGGGGCTTCCCAGAGAGAAGATAGGAATTATGTTTATTTCTCCCTGCCCCTCCAAGGTAACCTATGTGAGAGCGCCTCTTGGTACGGAAAAGAGCCAGGTGGACAAGGTGCTTGCTATCAAGGATGTGTATCCCAGACTGTTAGCAGCCATGAAGTCGGTAGCGGGAGAGGATTATCCAGCTATTGGAACTTCCGGAAAAATCGGCATCAGCTGGGGGCACAGCGGCGGGGAAGCCAGCGGGCTGTTTACGGAAAATTATCTGGCAGCGGACGGTATTGAAAATGTGATCCGTGTGTTAGAGGATATGGAAGATCAGAAGTTTACCAATCTGAAATTTGTGGAGCTGAACGCCTGCAACGGAGGCTGTGTGGGCGGTGTGCTTACGGTGGAAAATCCCTATGTGGCAGAGGTGAAGCTAAAGCGCCTGCGCAAATATATGCCTGTTGCCAGAAACCATATGGAGGATGGTGAGCTGGATGCGGTAAAATGGACAACGCAGATCCAGTTTGAACCCGTATTTAATCTGGGAAATAATATGATGGAAAGCTTTCTGCGTTTAAATCAGGCGGAGCGGCTTGTGAAGAAATTTCCGGGACTGGACTGCGGTTCCTGCGGAGCTCCTACCTGTAAGGCCCTGGCGGAGGACATTGTCCGGGGAGAGGCCAGTGAGACCGACTGCGTGTATTATCTGAGAGAAAATCTCCACAGGCTTTCTGAGGAGGTAGCCATACTGGCAGACGATCTTCACAGCAAGGATAAAAGCAGCCAGGATACCTTAAATACATTAAAAGAGTGCATACGGCGGATTTCGGATGAGATGTCTTCTCTGGACAGCCGGGAAGAGGGGGAGGAAGAATGACCGTACAGGAACTGATTGATAAAAATGTTTTTCAGGAGATTAATATAGGGGACGATACAGACCGGAGCATCACAAAGCCCTTTTGCTGCGATCTTTTAAGCATTGCCATGGGACGGGCTCCGGCAGGCTGTGCCTGGGTTACGGTAATGGGAAACTTAAATACGCTGGCAGTGGCAGCTCTTGCGGATGCGGCCTGTGTGATTCTGGCAGAGGGCGCCATGCTGGATGAGGCTGCTGTGAAGAAGGCTGCTCTTCAGGGGATCACGGTGCTGCGGACAGAGGAACCGGTATTTGAGACGGCCCTGGCTGTAAAGGAGCTGTTAAAATGACAGAGCTGGCATATGATCTTCATATCCATTCCTGCTTATCGCCCTGTGGGGATGATGATATGACGCCGGCCAATATTGCGGGAATGGCAGCGTTAAAAGGGCTGGATGCAGTGGCTCTCACAGACCACAACAGCTGTAAAAACTGCCCTGCGTTCCTGGCTGCGGCGAAGGAATACGGGATCATCGGGATTCCGGGGATGGAACTGACAACTTCAGAGGAAGTCCACGCAGTCTGTCTGTTTCCGGAGCTTTATCAGGCGATGGAATTTGACCGCTTTGTGTACAGCCGTCTCATTAAGGTAAAAAATCGCCCGGAAATTTTTGGAAAACAGCAGATTTATGATGAAAATGATTCTGTCTACAGGGAAGAATCCTGTCTGCTTATCAATGCCGTTAATTTGTCTTTTGAGGGGTTGTGGGAAAAGGCGGCTTCCTACGGGGGTGTCATGTTTCCGGCCCATATTGATAAAAATTCCAACAGCCTCATTGCCAATCTGGGCTTTATTCCTCCGGACAGCTCCTTTCAGACTGTGGAACTGAAGGATATGAAGAAGCTTCATTCCCTGAAACGGGAACATCCTTATCTGGAGCACTGCCGCATCATCAGTAATTCAGACGCACATTATCTGGAGCATATCAACGAACGGGGATTCACGCTGCCGGCTGCAGAGCGGTCTGCCAAGGCTGTTGTGGATACACTGCGCAGAGGGCTTTTTTAAGGAAATCTCTTTTATAAAAGCTTGAGTTTCCACACTTTACACCGCACTCCGGCGTCTGGTGTTCAGGCTCCGGTTTTCTTATGGCCTTCAAAGTTGTCCTGAACACCAGATGCCAGAGCGCACTGCAAAATGCGGAAACTCAAGTATAAAAGTCCTTGTGGCACAGAGGCAGGTCGTGGTATGATGGGGGACAGGATTAAGGCATTAAAGTACAGTAGAAAGGATGCATATGATCATGACAGCAGAAGCACAGATTAAAGATTATCTGGAATTATTATCATCCAAAGCCCCCGTACCGGGCGGCGGCGGAGCCTCTGCTCTTGCAGGCGCACTGGGAGACAGCCTGGGACAGATGGTGGTACACCTGACCCTGGGAAAGAAGAGGTATGCGCAGGCAGAGCAGGATATGCTGAACTATGAAAGAGAGCTGAAACGTCTTCAGCAGGAATTTCTGATGCTGGCAGATAAGGATGCAGAGGTGTTTGCCCCTCTGGCAGAATGTTACCGCCTCCCCTCATCAACGGATGAAGAAAAGGCATATAAGGAAAAGGTAATGGAGGAACGGCTTGTACAGGCCAGCTATGTTCCTCTGGAAATCATGGAAAAGGCAGCAGAAATGCTGGGGATTTTAAAGGAACTGGCAGAGAAGGGAAGCGTTATGGCGGTCAGTGATGTGGGCGTAGGCGTTCAGTTTGTCCGTACTGCCATTTTAGGGGCTGTGATGAACGTGTATATCAATACCCGTTCCATGAAGGATCGTAAAAGGGCAGAAGAACTGAACCGTGAAGCGAAGCGTCTTACAAAAGAAGGGACAGACGCTGCGGATCGGATCTATGAAAAAATAGTAAAGCAGCTTCAGGGCTGATGACACAGAACCATTAAACATGAGGAGGAAATGAAAATGGAATTGTTAAAGGGCGCTCCTGTTTCTGCTGCCATCAGAGAGTGGGCTGCGGAGGAAATAAAACAGCTTCAGGGATCGGTTCCCAAGCTTGCCATTATCCGGGTAGGAGAAAAACCGGACGATATGTCCTATGAAAGAAGTGCTGTAAAAAAGATGGAAGCCTTTGGGCTGAGGGTGCAGATCTTTGTATTTCCGAAGGTATTTCAGACGAAGAGTTTAAAGAAGCCTTTCAGAAGATCAATAAGGATCCGGATGTTACGGGCATTTTGCTTCTGCGCCCGCTTCCGGGGCAGATAAAGGAGAAGGAGATTGAAGCCATGATCGATCCAAAAAAGGATCTGGATGGTATTTCACCGGTAAACATTGCAAAGGTGTTTTCCGGAGATCCCTCCGGTTTTGCTCCCTGTACCGCAGAGGCGGTAATCGAAATACTGAAAGCAAATAACATTTCTATAGAAGGAAAGCGTGCGGCAGTGATCGGACGGAGCATGGTAATAGGAAAACCGCTGTCCATGCTGCTCCTTAAGGAAAACGCTACCGTGACGATCTGCCATACGCGCACCAAAGAGCTTCCTGAAATCTGCCGGCAGGCTGAGATCTTAGTAGCTGCGGCAGGAAAGGCGGGAATGGTGGAAGAAAGCTGGGTATCAGATGGCGCGGTGGTGATTGATGTGGGCATTAATGTGGACGAAAACGGAAAACTCTGCGGTGATGTGGATCAGGCATCCATGGAGAGCCGGAACCTTCTCCTTACACCAGTGCCGGGAGGCGTAGGAGCCGTAACCACTGCAGTACTGGCAAAGCATCTGATTCAGGCGGCCCGAAGCAATGTTTTACAGTAAAAACCGGACAAAATGAGGTGAATCAAAAATTACCTCTTGCGAAAATGAAAAAAGTGTCTATAATATAAAACGTTACTGAATTTATATTTATGCATACATATGCATGATTAAGCAAAGCAGAAAGAGGAGAGAGCATTATGAAAAAATATGTACTTGCATTTACAGCAGCTTTAATGGCAGCATCATTAACTGCCTGCGGCGGTTCTGCTGCAGAGACCACAGCAGCTAAGACAGAGGCAAAAGCAGAGGATACCAAGGCAGAGAACCCAAAGGCAGAAGAGACCACAGCGGCTAAGGAAGAGACCGAAGCAGCAGGCGGTGTTCTGGTAATGGCAACCAACGCAGAGTTCCCGCCTTATGAGTACCATGACGGCGGCGAGATCGTTGGCATTGACGTAGAGATTGCAAAAGCCATTGCAGATAAGATGGGCATGGAGTTAGAGATCGAGGATGTAGCATTTGATTCCGTTATTCCTGAAATTACTTCCGGAAAGGCCGATATGGGTCTGGCTGGCATGACCGTAACTGAGGACAGAAAAGTGTCTGTAGATTTTTCTGATACTTACGCAAAGGCATCCCAGATGATCATCGTAAAAGAAGACAGCGCGATTGCAGGCCCGGATGACTTAAAGGGTGTTGTAGTAGGCGTTCAGCTGGGAACCACCGGCGATATCTATGTTTCCGATCTGGAGGCAGAGGGAACGACCGTAGAGCGTTACAACAAGGGTTTTGAGGCTGTTCAGGCATTAAGCCAGGGCAAGATCGATGCAGTTGTGATCGATGGCGAGCGGCAAAGACGTTCGTAGCTGAGACTGAGGGCATCAAGATGTTAGATGAGGCCTTTACAGAGGAGGAATATGCGATTGCTGTTAAGAAGGGAAATACAGAACTCCTTGACAAGATCAACGGCGCACTTTCTGAGTTAGAGTCCGAGGGGACTCTGGATGAGATCGTAGCAAAATACATCACAGCAGAATAAGAATCAGCCAATATCCGGTCCGCCAGGTGCGGGCCGGGTCTTTTCCGGAGCCTGTCTGAAATCTGCTGCGGGCGGCTGTCTGCCTGCGTCCCGTCACAGAGCAGCAAGCAGAGGTGAGACAGATTCCGGAACGAAGGAACTGTTCTGGCTTACACATTCATAAAAGAAAGGGAAAAGTGGAATGTGGGAAAATTTTACAAATGCATTTTATTTAAATTTTATATCTGAGGATCGGTGGCGTTATATTACAGATGGTCTGCAGACAACTCTGATCATCACCTGCTTTGCCTGCCTTATGGGTATTGTGCTGGGCTTTATTGTGGGAATGATCCGCTCTACCCATGATAAAACGGGAAAACTTAAATTCCTCAATGTGATCTGTCAGATTTATCTGACCGTAATCCGCGGAACGCCGGTTGTAGTACAGCTGCTGATCATCTATTTTGTTGTATTCGGCAGCGCACGCATCGACAAGGTGATCGTGGCGATTATGGCTTTTGGAATCAATTCCGGCGCTTATGTAGCTGAAATCTTCCGAAGCGGTATCATGTCGATCGATCCGGGACAGATGGAAGCAGGACGAAGCCTTGGCTTTAACTATTTTCAGACCATGCGCTACATCATTATGCCTCAGGCATTTAAGGTTGTGCTTCCTACCCTGTGTAATGAGTTTATTTCTCTTTTAAAGGAAACCTCTGTTTCCGGTTATATTGCCATTCAGGATCTTACCAAGGGCGGCGATATTATACGAAGCAGGACCTACAGCGCATTTATGCCCTTGATCGCAGTGGCGCTGGTATATCTTACGATTGTATTGATCTTTACAAAACTGATCCAGATTCTGGAAAGGAGGCTGCGTCAGAATGAGCGGTAATAAGAAAGAAGAAGCGCTGATCCATGTTCAGGGTCTTGGGAAAAGCTTTGGAGCCGTAGATGTATTAAAGGATATCAGTGTAGATATCAATAAAGGCGATGTGGTTTTCGTGATCGGACCTTCCGGCTCCGGAAAGAGTACTTTCCTTCGGTGCTTAAACCGTCTGGAGGAGCCCACCAGAGGCCATATTTTCTTTGAGGGAACCGATATCACAGATCCAAAGACAAACATTGATAAGCATCGCCAGAAGATGGGAATGGTATTCCAGCAGTTTAATCTGTTCCCTCATATGGACATTATGAAAAATCTTACCATCGGCCCTGTAAAGCTTCAGGGAATCAGCCAGGAGGAGGCAGAAAAAGAGGCCATGCGGCTGTTAGAGCGCGTGGGGCTGGCAGACCGTGCCCATGCTTATCCCAGCCAGCTTTCCGGAGGCAGAAGCAGCGAATCGCTATTGTGAGAGCTCTCTGCATGAAGCCGGATGTGATGCTCTTTGATGAGCCTACCTCAGCCCTTGATCCGGAGATGGTAGGAGAAGTATTAAACGTTATGCGCGATCTGGCAGAAGAGAAGATGACGATGGTGGTCGTTACCCATGAGATGGGCTTTGCCAGAGAGGTAGCTACCCGCGTTCTGTTTATGGACGGCGGTTATATTATGGAGGAGGCAGCTCCTGAGGAATTTTTCACAAATCCTAAAAATGAGCGTTTAAAGAGCTTTTTAAGCAAGGTATTATAAAACAGGGAATCCTGCGGCTTCGGCGCTGTATGTGCCAGCTGCGGGATTTTTTGATTAAATTCCAATAAATTATAAGAATATTTGATAAAGTCTATTGATAAAAGGTAAAATTGGTATTATCTTAGCTATATACAGCGGCGGTGGTAAAATATGCGCAGCCGGTCTGGGAAAGGAAGAAACTGTATGGGTATAAAAAACAGCGATGACGGAAATAAAAAGCCGTTTCTCTATTATTACATCATCGTCCTTCTGGTCGTGATGGTTTTAAATGCACTTGTATTCCCGTCTATGATGGAACGCTCCATGGAGGTGCCGTTCAGTGAGTTTACGGCTCAGCTGGATGCGGGAAATATCAAAGAGGCATATGTAAGCAGTGACAATACAGAGATTGTTTATTCGTTAAAGCCGGAGGAGGGAGCCAGACCCCAGTGGTCTGCCATAACCTACAAGACAGGAAATATGGTTACGGAAGATGAACTGGAGGCCAAGCTTTCAGCGGCAGGGGTGGAGGTTTATACCAAACAGATCCCGCACAAGGAATCCCCCCTGGTTAATTTTCTGATGACATGGATTTTCCCAATCCTGATGTTTGTAGTCATCGGACAGATTATGGCGCGGATGATGGCAAAGCGCATGGGCGGCGGAAACGCCATGACCTTTGGCAAGTCCAATGCAAAGATTTACGGGGAAAATGAAACCGGCGTTACGTTTCGTGACGTGGCTGGAGAGGAAGAGGCCAAGGACGCTTTAAAGGAGATTGTAGATTTCCTTCACAATCCGGAAAAATATGCGGATATCGGAGCCAATCTGCCAAAGGGCGCTCTTTTGGTAGGCCCTCCCGGAACGGGAAAAACCCTTCTTGCAAAGGCTGTGGCAGGCGAAGCCCATGTTCCGTTTTTTTCCATTTCCGGTTCAGAATTTGTAGAGATGTTTGTGGGTATGGGCGCTGCAAGGTGAGAGATCTCTTTAAGCAGGCCAATGAAAAGGCTCCCTGTATTGTGTTTATTGATGAGATCGATACCATCGGAAAGAAGCGCGACGGCGGCGGTATGAGCGGAAATGATGAGAGAGAGCAGACCTTAAATCAGCTTCTGACAGAGATGGACGGCTTTGACGGAAAGAAGGGCGTGGTAATCCTCGCGGCAACCAACCGTCCGGAATCCTGGATCCGGCCCTGCTGCGTCCGGGACGGTTTGACCGCCGGGTACCGGTAGAGCTGCCTGATTTAAAGGGAAGAGAGGCAATTTTAAAGGTACACGGACAGAAGGTTAAGATGTCCGATGATGTAGATTATAATGCCATTGCCAGGGCTACGGCAGGAGCCAGCGGCGCAGAACTTGCAAATATTGTCAATGAGGCTGCGCTGCGGGCGGTGCGCTTTGGAAGAAAGGCGGTGTGCCAGGAGGATCTTCAGGAAAGTGTGGAAACCGTCATTGCAGGCTACCAGAAGAAAAACGCGGTGATTCCGCCGGATGAGCGCCGGATCGTGGCGTACCATGAGGTGGGACACGCTCTGGTAGCGGCCTGTCAGACCCACAGCGCTCCCGTTCAGAAGATTACCATAATTCCAAGAACTTCAGGAGCCCTTGGATATACCATGCAGGTTGATCAGGGCGAACGGTATCTGATGAGCCGGGATGAGGCGTTAAATAAGATTGCCACCTTTACAGGCGGACGGGCGGCAGAGGAAGTTATTTTCCATTCTATTACCACAGGAGCCTCCAATGATATCGAGCAGGCAACCAAGATCGCAAGAGCCATGGTAACGCGATATGGCATGACGGATGAATTTGACATGGTTGCCATGGAAACGGTGAATAATCAGTATCTGGGAGGAGATACCTCTCTGATGTGCTCTCCGGAAACAGCCAAACGGATTGATGAAAAGGTAGTTCAGATCGTCCGGGAGCAGCATGAAAAGGCAATTCACATTTTAAAGGAAAACGAGACAAAGCTCCATGAGATTGCGGCTTATCTTCTGGATAAGGAGACGATCACCGGGGAAGAGTTTATGGAGATTTTTGAAAAACAGAGCGCAGATGGGGAAAATACCTTGAAAGAGGAAGAATAAAAGAAAGATTACAGCCCCGGACGGGTGCAATCGTAAGGTTTTGTTCGATTGCATTTGCTCCGGGGCTGTGTTATGATGAAATACCCGAACATATGTACTAAATTAAGAAAGGCAGGTAAGACAGATGAGCAGTATTTTGGAGCAGCTGTATGCGGGAGATTTAACTCCGGCAGAAAACGTGATTCAGGGAAATGAGGAGTATGACCGGCTGTGCAGACAGTCAGTTCAGGAAATCGAGGAATTTTCAAAAAAGCTGGACGATGAAAGCCGAAAGAGTTTTGATGCGCTGTTAGAGCATTATCTGGAGCTGACTTATATAGAAAAAAGCCAGACCTTCTGTGACGGATTTCGTCTGGGAGCCGGAATTATGTGCGAGGTTTTTAAAGGAAGGGAATGTCTGTGCAGATAGGAATTTCCTTTTTTGTAATATCGAACAAATGTTTGAAAAACAGGCTTTGATGTGATATACTGATTGCATCAAATGATTTTAGGAGTTTACGCCATGGCAAAGCAATACATTAAGATCCGGGGAGCCAGCGAACATAATCTGAAGCATGTTTCCGTGGATATTCCCAGAGATGAGCTGGTGGTTTTGACGGGCCTTTCGGGCTCTGGAAAATCTTCACTGGCGTTTGACACGATTTATGCAGAGGGACAGAGACGCTATATGGAATCCCTGTCTTCCTATGCCCGTCAGTTTTTAGGACAGATGGAAAAGCCGGATGTAGAAAGCATTGAAGGCCTGTCTCCGGCCATTTCCATTGATCAGAAATCCACGAACCGTAATCCGCGCTCCACGGTGGGTACGGTGACAGAGATTTATGATTATATGAGGCTTCTTTATGCCAGAGTGGGAATCCCCCATTGTCCGAAGTGCGGAAGGGAGATTCACAAGCAGACCATTGATCAGATGGTAGACCAGATTATGGCTATGCCGGAGCGTACAAGGCTGCAGCTGTTAGCGCCTGTGGTCCGGGGACGGAAGGGAGAGCATGTAAAGGTTCTGGAGCAGGCCAGAAAAAGCGGTTATATGCGTGTACGGATTGATGGAAATCTCTATGAGCTTTCTGAGGAGATTCATCTTGAAAAGAATATCAAACACAATATAGAGATCGTGGTAGACCGTCTGGTAGTGAAAGAAGGGATTGAAAATCGTCTGACAGACTCCATTGAGACGGTTATGCCTTAAGCGGCGGCCTGATGACGGTAGATGTGATCGGAGGGGAGCCAGTTAATTTCAGCCAGAGCTTTTCCTGTCCGGACTGCAATATCAGTATCGATGAGGTAGAGCCGAGGAGTTTTTCCTTTAACAATCCCTTCGGAGCCTGTCCGGAGTGTTTTGGACTGGGCTATAAGATGGAGTTTGATGAAAACCTGATGATTCCAGATCCGTCTCTTTCGATTAACCAGGGCGCTATCGTAGTTTTAGGCTGGCAGTCCTGTACGGATAAGGGGAGCTTTACCCGGGCGATCCTGGACGCTTTGGCAAAAGAGTACCACTTTGATCTGGATACCCCCTTTGAGGCATATCCCAAGGAAATCCATGATATCCTGCTGTACGGCACCGGAGGGCATGAGGTAAAGGTGCGCTATAAAAGCCAGAGAGGCGAAGGCGTCTATGATGTGGCCTTTGAGGGGCTGATTGAAAATGTCAGCCGCCGTTACAAGGAAACCTTTTCTGAGGCCTCCAAGGCAGAATATGAGACGTATATGCGCATTACGCCCTGTCCGGTCTGCCGCGGACAGAGACTGAAAAAGGAATCTCTGGCGGTAACGGTGGGGGGATAGGAACATCTATGAAGCCACTAATATGTCCATTGTGAAGTTTAAGGAGTTTATGGATGAGCTGAAGCTGACCCCTATGCAGCAGACCATCGGAGAGTCTATTTTAAAGGAGATTCGTGCCAGGATCAGCTTTCTCATTGATGTGGGACTGGATTATCTGTCTCTTTCGCGGGCTACGGGCACCTTATCTGGCGGAGAGGCCCAGCGCATCCGTCTGGCAACGCAGATCGGTTCCGGTCTGGTGGGCGTGGCATACATTCTGGATGAGCCAAGCATCGGCCTTCACCAGAGGGACAATGACAAGCTCTTAAAGACCCTTTTTCACCTGCGGGATCTTGGCAACAGTGCCTGGTAGTGGAGCATGATGAGGATACCATGCGGGCGGCGGATTGTATTGTAGATATTGGCCCCAGGGCCGGTGAACATGGAGGGCAGATCGTAGCGGTAGGTACGGCAGAAGAAATTATGGCAAACCCGGATTCTATTACAGGGGCCTACTTAAGCGGCCGCATCCGCATTCCTGTGCCGGAAAAGCGTCGGCCCCCTGCTGGCTGGATTACAGTACGAAAGGCGGCGGAGAACAATCTGAAAAATATTGATGTATCCTTCCCGCTGGGAGTGATGACCTGCGTTACAGGTGTATCCGGATCAGGAAAGAGTTCTCTTGTAAATGAGATTCTGTATAAAGCCCTGGCGAAAAAGCTGAACCGGGCGAGAACCATACCGGGAAAGCATAAGTGTATAGAAGGCACGGAACAGCTGGACAAGGTTATTGCCATTGACCAGTCTCCAATTGGACGCACTCCCAGATCTAATCCGGCCACCTACACAGGAGTATTTGATTTGATCCGCGATCTGTTTGCCTCTACCAGTGACGCCAAAGCCAGGGGATACAGCAAGGGACGTTTTAGCTTTAACGTAAAGGGCGGACGCTGTGAGGCCTGCTCCGGCGACGGGATCATCAAGATTGAGATGCATTTTCTTCCGGATGTATATGTGCCATGTGAGGTCTGCGGCGGAAAGAGGTATAACAGGGAGACTCTGGAGGTGAAGTATAAGGGGAAGAACATTTATGATGTGTTAAATATGACGGTGGAGGATGCTCTGACGTTCTTTGAAAATGTACCTTCTATTACCAGAAAGATTCAGACCCTTTATGATGTAGGGCTTGGATATATCCGTTTGGGACAGCCCTCTACAGAACTTTCTGGCGGAGAAGCCCAGAGAATCAAGCTGGCGACGGAGCTTTCCAAGCGCGGAACGGGAAGGACCATCTATATTTTGGATGAGCCCACCACAGGGCTTCACTTTGCCGATGTTCATAAACTGATTGAGATTCTCCGGCGCTTATCTGATGGTGGAAATACAGTAGTAGTGATTGAACATAATCTGGATGTGATCAAGACAGCTGATTATATTATTGATATAGGACCCGAAGGCGGAGACAAGGGCGGTACGGTGATCGCAAAGGGAACGCCGGAAGAAGTATCAGAAAGCCCGGTATCATATACAGGAAGATATATAAAGAAATATCTTATGTAAATGTTTTCGGCATAGATGAGTTTCAGGCTTCTTCGGAAGCCTGAAATTGTCTGAATATTCGCTTTTAATCACACAAATCGGAAAAAATCCTGCTGAGAAAAAATAAAACAAAAAATCTTAAAAAAGTTGTTGACATATGAAGATATGTTTGGTATTATATATCTCGCGCCTGAGAGAGCGCAAGATCTGTTGAAAAAAAACGAAAAAAAT
>ENA-OPYY01000361-OPYY01000361.1-human-gut-metagenome-genome-assembly--contig:-NODE-361-length-16391-cov-1.061854_pt1 | contig 16391 bp, 17 predicted proteins | sample MGYA00242472_ERZ504481 | MGnify/ENA primary metagenome ERZ504481 (study PRJEB26092, sample SAMD00036265) | human gut metagenome | host: Homo sapiens | study: EMG produced TPA metagenomics assembly of...
CGTTTCCGCTATGGCAAAGCAGGAAGGCGTCTGTCCCGCCATGCAATCACATTTTCAAACTCCCGTTGTGTTCTGGCGGAATCCTCCAATCGTGCAAGGGCTTCTGCCCGCAGTTCTCGTTTGATCTTCTAGCAGCTCTTTCATTTCCCGAGAGAGTTTCTGTATCTTTTTATTTCCACAGGATTCTATTCCTTCTTCCAGAATCCCGGAGGAGTTCCTTGGTATAGGCAATTTCTTCATCCAACCCTGCTTCCAAAGATGGTTTCTAAGGAAATTGCTCTGATAATTCAAAAGCTGTTTTATAAATCTCTTTCCTGAGTTGTTTGCTCATATCCCGCAGAATCTGCGTTGGGGATTTTGCCCGAACAGACGCAAGTGTATGAGTGGAATCGACGATAATGGTTCCCGATTTGATCAGGTTTTTAGTGCCTGTTGAATGGTTTCTTTCAGTAGTTCTTCTAAGATATCTTCTGTAATACGAGTTTTTCTGATTTTTGTAAGAAGGCTGGGATCTATCATTTTTGCTTCCGGTTCCAGATTAAGGAAAAATTTATATGCCATGTCCGTCTGGGCGCTACTTATTAGAGCTTCGTCAGAAAGATCATACAGTTTTTTCAGAAAGAGCAGTTTAAACATACATCTCCGGTTCCTTCGCCGGGCGACCGAAATTTTCACAATACTGCTTACGAAATATTGGATTTACAAAGCTGAAATCTATATTTTCTTTTATTCTCCGCAAAAGATGATCTTGGGGAATGATTGCATCGTAAAGCCCCTGATATGGTGACAATGATAATTGTATCTGTGAATGATCTTTTAACATGGCAGCCGCTCCCTCCTTATATTTCTATTATAATGGAAATACTAAAAAGCCCAATTCTTTTTTTAGAATCAGACTTTTTCAGTGTCCTTGTAAATAAAAGGCTTTCGGGCAATTTCATCAGCAAAAGCTACCTGGGAGAGCCAGTCTGATTGCACTTTTTTGTTCAATCTGAAGGCCTTCCATCAACCATCTGAATTCCTGCCATGAAATAGGCCTGCATTCACTTTCAGCCCTTGGCTATTTGAATCTTCCGTTCTCAAGGCGCTTGTACAAAAGGACAAAACCATCACCTTCCCAAAGAAGAACCTTCAAACGATCACATCGTTTACCACAAAACAGAAACAATGCTGGTTGAAACGGTTCCAGTTTGAATTGTTGTTGAACGACTGAAGCTAGTCCATCAATCGATTTGCGCATATCCGTATAGCCAGTGGCGATATAGATTTCCTTTGCCACTGTGATATCGCCTAACATAAAGATTTCAGTGCCAGAAGCACCGTCTCAACGGTCTGCTGAGAGGCACCATTGTGTACTTCCAATGTATCTGCAGGAAGATGGATAATCACAGCGGCTTGTGTTCTGGCAGCCGGTGTTTGAACTTCCAGACGTTTAAAGGAACTTGGATTTTGCGCAGCATTAACGGTAGGAATATACAGGCATGCAGCCTGTCTGATTTTCCGAAGCCAGTAATAATAAGCATGATGGGTAACACCATTCGCTTCACACCAGTCATCCACCTTCATGCCACTTGAGCGACATTCCTGAATCAGTTTCGTCCACTGCTCAAGTCGATACTGATTCTTGACTAAAGTAACTTGATCCATGTGAGCCCTCCTTCGAGTCAAGTTGAAAAACTTGAAAAACTTTAACTTTACTGTTTGGAGGATTATCTCACAAGATTATCCGGAATCATAGGCACTCAGTTATTGAGCGCTTACATAGTAATTAATCCATCCCTGTATCTGACGGTTTTTGCTATATCGTAGAGGTCTTTGTTGGTTGATTTCCTTCATCCGTTTACGAAAAAGAAATACTGCAGCTTTCTCATAAGCGCACCCCCGTAGTTCCGCCTCTACCTGGCGGATAGACGGACTTCGGAAATGGACATGCAAATGACTGGTTGGAAGATTCTGTATGGTCATCACCGCCATAAACAGCAGATACCATACAATCATGCCATACTCCGTCCGATTTCCGGATGCAACAATATCTACAACCTTTGCTGTTACAATAGGAAGAAGCCACGCTGGTGAGTGTTTGATCACATAAAATAACAGGGATAAAAACAAGTATCCATAACTACCTCGATACAAGCCAAACAATAGTTTTAGGGAATGATCACCACATTTTTCATATAATTCTTCAATCTGTAGCTCTTTGGACTGTTTGATCAAAAAATCTTTCATTGAATTTCTTTTTTCCATTCCTCAGGAAGCACATCTAAAGTGTTCTTAATCATTTCTTTTAACAGTTTCTCTCCGTCCTCTCTGGACATCCGTCCATGAACAAGCGGATCATTCATAAATGCCTTATAAGCCAATCCGAAGTTTGGCTTCATAGCTGCATCCAGAATTCTCTCATGATTTGCCACATGAGGCATCACTAAATCCCGGATCACTGGTTTCATCTCTCCTGCAAAAATAGGTTGGATGGTTCCTTTATAAAATACTGCGTTGGTCTCTACTACTGCAGTTCTTGGCAGGTTCGGAATCTGCCCTGCGGTATTTGGGATATTGACGTTGCTTACCATACGGTTAAACCACAGAGTGCCTTCATCAGTAAGATTCCTTCTTCACCTGTGGCCTCTAATTTCAGTTCTTCTTCTCCAGAAGCCAGCCTCTTCGCCTCCTCAATTTTTTCCACCTGACGCTCTTTTCTCCAGGCTACCGGAGTCAAAGCAAATTTCCATTGGCGTACCTGCTCTGGATCTCTTAAATACACATCACCTTGCATAAATTCTGCCAAGTGACGATCACCTGCTGCTGCAATATTGCCATATTTGTTAAACAGATCCATCTTTACCCGATGGGCACAATTGAAAGTCCCGTTCATCCAGTTACGATCCGGATCATGATATCCATCCTCAAAATGTTCATCGATAAATTTCCGATAAATTGGGAACAAATCCACCCCCCTGCAGCATGCACGGTCAAACCATGTGAAATGGTTAATACCTTGAACATTTACAATTACTTCATCCCGTTGTACATCAGACTCTCCAGTCACCAGCTGGTACATATTCCGCAGGATCTTCTGAGTTCCAAATACTTCATGACAGCAACCAAATGCTTTAATCTGTGGGAATACCCGGTACAGGGTATTCACACAGAGCGTCATTGGATTGGTATAGTTAATTACCAGAGCTTCTGGACAGTATTCCTTGATGGCTTCTGCAATTTCCACAAACATCGGAATGGTACGCAGGGCTCTCACTAGTCCGCCTGGGCCTGCAGTATCGCCAACAGACTGGTAAATCCCATATTTTTCTGGCAGATGGACATCTGATTCCATATGATTAAAGGTACCAGGCAAAATAGAAATGATTACAAAATCCGGTTTTTTCTCCAGTAATTCTTTTAAAGAACCACTGACCTCAAATGTCCAATCGCCCGCTACATCTGGTCGATCAAACAATCTGGTCCCGATTACTGCATTTTGCTCTGCCATCGGTCGGTCAATGTCATAAAGATCAATAATACCTGACATACTCTTTTCTCTTGCCAGATCTTTAAAAAAGGTCCACGCCCATCCATGACTTCCTCCTCCAATATAAGCAACCTGTACATCTCTACATGTTCCATTCTGAATTCTCATGTTCTTGTACCTCCCTAATTTATTATTTAAAACTTTATTTCCAATACAATTGCTTTTGTTCCCGTCAGCTCTTCGCTACGTTTATCCGGTCCATGAGTTCCTACATATAATAAATAATCGCTGCCATCCTGTACTCGTTTACCCAGATCATCTACCACTGTAAATGCATACTCATTTAACCGAATTTCTCCCTGTCTAGTTTCGCCGGGTGTCAAATGCACTTTAACAAATCCACACAATACTGTATTCCGTACTTCCCATTTTGAAGTACAATTTTTTCTTATAAACCTGAATGACTTCCTCTACTGCTCTATCAGAGCGATTGATAATCTCATATGAAACCTTTCTGCTCTCACGGTCATAGGCTGCGCTGGTCACTTCTGCTGTTCCGTAAGTCAGACCATATCCAAATGGATAAAGGACTCCTTGTTCCACATAACGGTAAGTTCTGTTTTTCAGAGAATAATCGGTGAAATCCGGAAGTTCATAATCATCTCCATAAAATGTTACAGGAAGTTTACCTGACGGAGCAGTTTTACCTGCTAAAATATCTGCCAGAACTTGTCCGCCTTCCGCACCAGGATACCAAGTTTGAATCACTGCTGCAACACGATTTGCATAAGGACTTAAGTTCATACAGCTTCCCGCCATACAGCACAGGATCACCGGGGTACCGCAGTCTAATACAGCGTCAATCAGCTTCCGCTGTGTCTCGGGAAAATGAAGATCTTCTTTATCTCCACCGATACACTCTCCCGTGCTGATGTGATGGGCTTCTCCCTCATACCGCTCATCCAGTCCTACACACAACACTACCACATCACTAGCTTTGGCAACCACACAGCCTTCCGAAACCCGGTCATATTCTCTTGCCAGGCGTTCTGTCCTTGGATTCACTACATCGCAGCCTGACGCATAATAAAGGCGGGTATCTGGAAATGCTTTTTTCATACCTTCCATCACCGTCACGAAATGAGATGCCGTTCCGTGATAATTTCCCTGAAGCACCACCCTGGAATCCGCATTAGGGCCAATCACACCGATGGAGTGGATTTTTTTCTGATCCAAAGGCAGAATTCCATTATTTTTTAATAGTACCATACCTTCTGCTGCCGCACGATAATTAAGCCTAGCAGTATCCGGTGTATCCACATCCTGTATATCCAACTGATCCCATGGCGTTTTCTGGTTCATTCCCAGTAAAATCCGGGTAGTCAGAGCACGTACCGCCGATGTATGAATCTCCTCTTCCGTCACCATTCCCTGATAATAAGCTTTCATCAGCTGGTTATAACAGCTGCCGCAGTTCACATCACAACCGGCTTTTATGGCCATTGCTGCTGATTCTTCCGGGCTACTAGTCACCATATGATGCTCATGGAAATCCCTCAATGCCCAACAGTCAGACACATAATAGCCATCAAAGCCCCAGTCTTTCCTTAAAATGTCCGTGATCAACCGTTTATTTCCACACAAAGGCGTCCCATTTAAACTACTGTAACCTCCCATGGCTCCCTCCACCCGGCCTTCTTTTACACAATATTTAAAAGCCGGTAAATAAGTCTCCCACAGATCTTTCTCCGAAACCTGGACGTCAAATTCATGACGAAGGGCTTCTGGACCGGAATGAACGGCCATATGCTTCACACATGCCGCCGCCTTCAGGAACTGCTCATCATTGCCCTGAATTCCTTCGATAAACTTTTCACCCATATGGGCAGTCAGAAACGGATCTTCTCCAAAGGTCTCATGGCCTCTTCCCCATCTGGGGTCACGAAAAATATTGATGTTGGGGGACCAGTAAGTAAGTCCTTTAAAAATATCATAATCCTTTTCTCTTTGAAACCCATTGTATTTTGCTCTTCCTTCTGTGGAAATACAGTCTCCAATCTCTTTTACCAGATCTTCATTGAAGGATGCCGCCATGGCAATGGGAACTGGAAATACTGTAGCAGTTCCGGCTCTCGCCACCCCATGAAGAGCTTCATTCCACCAGTTATACTCCGGAATACCTGCTTTGAAGATCGCTGGCGATTCATATTTTAAAAGCATAGCCTGTTCTTCAACAGAAAGAGAGACTAAATACTCTTCTGCCTTCTCTCTGGCCTGTCGTCTTACCTGTTGCCGAAGTTTTTCTTTCATTTGATTTCTCTCCACTGTCTATTTTTACTGTTTATTTCCGATTATCCTTCATTTTCTCCTTATCTGCATGGAAATCCAGGTAAGAAGCATCCGGATAAGAATACTCACCACGATAGTTGGAAGCATTGTAGATCGGGAACTGTACCGGATGGTAATTCTGCTCCTTCGGGCAATCATCTTGGGTGTAAATATACATGGAATAATAATCCCATACTACCAGCTCGTCTCTCTCATCACCAGTCAGATCCAGTGATTCACAGCACAGAACCGGATGTCCATCATCCGGGAATTCCACAGCTCGGATACCTCTGCCATTTAACAGACCGCCTTTTTCTGCGTCCGCATTAGTCAGGATCAGCTCAGTACCATCACCATCCCAGTTCACAGGAGACAAAATATTTCCGTTCATCTCATTTTCCATCTCCCAGATCTGGTTGCCGTAACAGTCGTAGAGGAAGATTACACCCTGATGGCCCCAGAAGTTGGTAACCACGATTTCTCTGCCTTCCCGCTCCGGACAGTAATTGGCAATGGAAACCCGCTGCGCATGACCGATCATATCCCTCGCTACAATATTTCCATAAAAATCGCCAATGAAAAAGCCTTCTGTACCGGAAACACATGCAAAATGGCCCTCATCCTCGCCCGGCATCCATTTTCCTGCTACGATTTCGTCTGTATGGTCCTCGGAAATCGGATAACTCCACAGCAGCTGCCCATCACTATCTAACAGATTATAGCCTACCAGCAGCTCATCCTTTCCGTCACCATCAATATCGATTGGAAGCGGGCAATGACCAGTGTTGGTCGGACTCTTGAATTTCCACATGAGGTTCAAATCTTCGTCTAAAGCATAAATTCGGCAGTAACGGTCTTTAATCAGAATATCTGCCGGTTTTTCTTTGCCACGGAAGTTGCATATACGGATGCCATCTGGGTTGATCCGCTCGAAGGCATAAATCTGGTAAGGAACACCGATCAGCTCTGAGTCATCATCATCAGAAAATGGTGTCTTAGCAGATTTCTTGATTGTTCCTGTCTCGCCGTCCAGAATCCGGATCTCGAAATCCCATCCCACGATAACCTCGTCTTTTCCGTCGCCATCAATATCGTAAATCTGAAATGCCATATCTGCAGAAACTTTGCCCAGTTCCTCTGTCTTGTCGGAAGGTTCTCCCAACTGCCATAATACGTTGCCCTCTAAATCAATAGCAGTCAGACAGCTGATAAATCCATAGGAATCGCGGCTGACTCTCTTCTGCATCTGCGCCAGAACCACATACCACTCATCCGTTCCGGTCAAATGACCGAAACGGATCTGGCGGCTGGTGCCGAAGTTTTTCAGGTCAATTTTTTTCCAAAGCTTCATCTTGGGATGTTTCTTCATTTCCTCCGTTTCTGTTTCTTTCACAGCCAGCTTTGCCATGTTTATTTCTTGTTTCGTTTTCTCAGATATACACACCTTAAAATCAGCAAATCTGGATGGGCAATCTGCAGTGATACCAACCTTTCCGCCTCTTGCCACCAAATCATCTTCCACCCAGAACAATTCCTGGTCATCCACGTAAACCCTGGCAGTACGACCATCACAATCTACTTTCAGACGATATTCCTGATCGCAGCCATGCGGAAAAGAAACTTCTTTTAAGACCCGAACTTTTTCTTTATGGCGATAAGCCACTGCTGCTTTGTCTTTTCCATCCAGATAAAATACCAAAGTGTCAATACTGTGATTCATGCTAAACACCAGTCCTGCCATACCCTTCTGCGAGAGACGTTTGATAGAAGCTGACACCTCATAATCCTTCCACTGGTGTTTTCCAATTTCCAAAGTCGGGAACATTCGGTGAGGTCGATTTTTTTCGATTCGCATGGACTCTATAAAATGCCTTCCATCACGCTCCGTGATCAGCCAGGTTGGACCGGTTCCGTTGTATGTATAGTTGCAGACCATGTCTACCCAGTTGCCATGATAGCCGTTCTCTACCACATACTGATATTCTCCCATAGCTGTATGGTCTTTGTCATAGGGGAATTCCCCAATGGGAAAATCCTGAAAATCTTCGTTGCTCAATACCACATTTTTCATTGCACGTTCCTCCTTTGCCGATATTCCATTGGTGTATAATTATAATATTCCTTAAAAATCCTCGAAAAATGCTGAACACTTTTATATCCCAGCTGATTGGCGATCTCATAGGTCTTCATATTAGTAGATAAAAGCAGTTGCGCCGCCCGATCCATCTTCAGCTTTTTATCATATTCCATAAATGTTTCATGAGTTTTTTCTTTAAAATAGCGACTTAAATATGCTGGATTCATTTGCATATATTCTGCCACATCTATCAACGAATAGTCCGAATCCACATGAGCCTGCATATACCTCTTGATCTGGTCAATAGCAACTGGCTGTTCCTGACTATGTACCTTCTCAGCTGCCTCAGAAATGTTTCTTTTTCCCTCTCCCATTTTCCTGCTTTCCCACTCTTTTATGCGCTTCACTGCAAGGGAAACCTTCTCGATAACTTCATTTTTCAGAACCGGCTTTGTGATATAAGCCATGACACCCAGTTCCAGAGCTCTCTTGGCATAAGAAAAATCTTCGTATGCCGTAAAAATGATAAACTGACAATTCTTCAGAATCGGCCTTAACTTCTCAATAGCAGTTAAGCCATCCATTCCCGGCATCCGAATATCCACAAGGGCAATATCCGGAGCATATTCCACCGCTTTCTGATAAAGCTCTTTTCCATCCTGGGCTGTAGCGATCACTTCCACATCCATGGAAGCCCAATCGATAGTATTTTTAATTCCAGTTAACACAATTCTCTCATCATCTGCTATGATTAGACGATACATGTTTTATTCACCTCTTCCAATGGGAGTTTCAAAATAACCCTGGTTCCTTCACTCAAATTGCTGTCAATGTGGAAATCCGCAAGGCCTTTGTAAAGAGTATGAAGCCGGGCAGAAATATTCACCAATGCCACATATTTCTTGCCATCTTCCTCATAATTGGCCACTTCTCGCCGGATATCCACCAGTTCCTCCTGGGTAATACCACGGCCGTTGTCTGTCACAGTCAATACCAGATATGATTCTTCTGCTCTGGCTGATACCTGGATATGACAGATTTTTTCAGTTCCATCTGCTCCATGAACGATAGCATTTTCTACCAGGGGCTGCAATAATAGATTAGGAATGGAATAAAACTGAAGTTCCTCTGGAAAATCCACTTGCAAGGTGAAACGGTTGCCAAAACGGATCTTTTGAATCTCTCCATAACATTCCAATTGCTTCTGATTATCCATCAAAAGGATATCTCGGTTTCCGAAGTTCAAAGCAGTCTTATAATACCTGGCTGTTGACTGAATCAGAATCTCCAGTTTTTCGTAATCCTTCTGTTCCATCATCCAGATCATGTTATTGAACAGGTTGTAAAGGAAATGGGGCTTAATCTGCATCTGTAATAGCCGAAATTTAATCTCATTTCGATGAGCTCGTTCTTCTGACAACTGATCGATCATCTTCTGAAGCTGCTCTGCCATATGGTTAAATCCATAAAACAGCTCTTCAAAAATATCATTCCGTTTTTGGGTCAGTCTCAGGCCAAAATTGCCTTTTTCCATCTGATGGAACCCATCCAATAATTGTTTGACCGGATCAAACATCCTCCGCTCAGAAATACGCACAATAGCCAGGAAAATTCCCGTAAAAAATACAATGATAAACATCATGGTAACTGTATATTTCCAGTTAAAAATTCCCACAGCCGCAGGTATATAGTCATAGGCAAAGTTCATATCCATGTAATCGGAGGCCTGTTCGATCCGCTGGACTCCAGGTGGATAGTTCTCTGTTCCTAGAACCGCTTCTCCTTTATAATACATACAGACACCCTCTGAAGAATCTGTCGTCTGTGGCATTAGCAGTTCTAATTCTGCTATACAGACAGAAATGCATAGAACTCCGGTCTTTTTCCTGTATACTTAGAATATACAGGCTTTATCAGACTAACATACTCATCATTTCTGATCTTGCTTACCAGCCTTGGTTCCTTACCTACATAATGAATATCCATGAACCAATTCTCATCCGATTCCATATATTGTTCGTAAATTTCCCTCTCTTGTGGCATTAAATCATAAAAAACTCCTTCCGAAGAAGTCACTAGAGTTCGGCTGGGAGCCGTGTAAAAATCAACACGGTAAATTTTCGGAACTGTCATGGTATATCCTGAAATTGCTTCAGTACAATCCAGATAATCAAGATAATTCTTTTTGATCCGGTGCGTCAGTAGTTTCTGTATAGAAGAAGAAATAGACAATAGATTAGCGCCATTTTCTAATTCTCCAATGTAGTGATTTACATAATACACCGTCTGATTTAAACTTCGCGCCCGTTCTTCCTGATCTAATTTTCTTGCGCTGTATGAAAAATACATCAAATAGACCAGATTTAGCAGAAAGGCCGCTATCAAAAGCGTGGCTAAGAAGCTCACGTAAATCGGACGGATTTTTTTTCTTCTGTCGTTTTTCATGGTGTAATACCCCCGTCATTTCTATGTTTTATAATACCACGCTTTTCAATAAAACTGTTAATTTAAGTTCCTCTTTTTCTTAGAAACAAACAGGCCGGAAGAACCAGGTCTTCCGGCACATGTTTTGATTGCCTACTGTCCGTTTAATTCTTCTAACATGGTATCGCCATCCACGCTGTCCCAGAAATTCTTATAAGATTTTAATCCATCTTCTACGCTGGTAGATCCAAGAACAATCTGAGAAACAACTTCTTTCCAGGTATTCGTGATGGAAGCTGCTGTTTCATCATACAGAGTAGAAACGCCAGATGGAATCATCTGCTTGTCACCTCTTAAGTCCATAGCTTCTTCTACATAACCTCTCTGAACTTCCAGGGTCTCCTGGGTCTTCTCATCTGGCTGATATAACAGAGAAGAGAAGTCAGAAATGAAAGAATCTGTTAAATAGTTGTATTTGATAGAGTAACCGGAGTTTGCTGCTTTCTCAGTTGCAACTGCCTGACCATCCTCGATGGTATAATGAACGCCCTCAACACCTGTATTGTAAAATGCTGCATGTATCTCCGGATCAGTTACTAATGCTTCGATGACTCTCATAGCTGCCTCTGGGTCTTTGCACTCAGAAGAAATGCACCAAGCAGTCTGGATGGACTCGTTTAAGCCACCGCCCTTGCCATCCGGACCAACTACCATGTAAATTGGCTGCACGTCGGTTGCTGCGCCAGCTGCTTCAGACTGAATCACATAGTTAGAGTAGTTGGAAACATAGTCGATATCACATGCTGCTTTGCCTGTATATACATATTCACGCATGGTTGCGTTCTCAGTTGTGATAAACTCCTGATCAATGACACCATTGGTGTACAGATCTCTTAAGTAGTTTAATGCATCAATCATCTGTGGCTCCTGCATACCGTCTACATAAGTGCCGTCTGCATTCTTATAGACACCAGCATATGCACCAAAAGAGTTCATAAAATACTGGAAGTTGTCGATCCATTTCGGAAAGCTGAAAGGAATGATGTCAGTTCCTTTTAACTTGCTCATTTCAGTCATAAACTCCTCTGTGGTTGGAGTTGTGCTTAAGTTAATGTCATACTTTTCCATGATATCTTTTCGCAAGAATAAGCATTTTACTCTTGGATAGTAGTACGGAACATCATATACTACACCATCAATCGCCAGAGCATCATAGTAGGACTGGTCAATGGCGGAAAGCTTCTCAGATTTTGCGATCAGGTCACCTAAGGGCATAACTTGCTCTCTTGCAACGTAATTCGGAAGTCTTGTCATGGCCTGGGAAATAGAAAAAATATCCGGTACATCACCGCCTGCCATCATGGTTTCTAGTTTATCATTATAGCTACTGATTGGAGGAATGATCGCCTCCAGGTCTACGTTCGCTTTCTCATTCAGCATATCGATCACTGCCTGCTGCATATCCGGATCTGTACTTAAACCAAAGGTGTTATCTGCAGAGCAGATAGTCAATTTTGTTCTCTCTTCCGGCGCTTCTACCGCAGCCTCGCTGCCTCCCATTGCAGCAGTTGTCTTAGTGTCAGATTTACTACTGCAGCCTGCAACACAACCTACTGCCATGACTGCTGCCAATGCCAGTGCTATTCGTCTTTTTTTCATTTTTTTCCTCCTTCATACATTGTGTATGGTTATTTTATCATTTTCGGACTGTCCCCACAGTCTGAATTATGACCTTATTCTTTTACGCCACCTAACATCAGGCCAGATACGAAGTGTTTCTGAACAAATGGATAAATGACTAGTACCGGAAGCATGCCTAGTACCATAACTGCCATTTTCATATTGTCATAGACGATATTACCTTCACCTAAAGAGCCATCGCTCTGGAATACCAATGCACGTAGCATAACCTGTAAGGTGTATTTGGAGCTGTTATTGATAAACATTACTGCTTCTGTGTAACGGTTCCAGAAGGATACAAAGTAAAACAAGGTAACTGCAGAAAGAATTGGCACAGAAAGTGGAATTACCACCTTCACTAGCGTCATCAAATCATTGCAACCGTCCAACTCTGCAGCCTCTATTAAGCTCTCGGGAATGGAAGTCATAAAATTCTTCACAATAATTAAGTTAAAGGATGACACTGCAAATGGCAGAATCAATGACCATCGGGAATCAATCAATCCTAATGTCTTGATTAAAATATAGAACGGCATGATTCCTGCATCAAATACCAAGGTGATACTGATCAGTCTCATGATAATCTTTCTTCCCATTAGTTTCTTCTGGGCTAATGCATATCCCAGTGGAACCGTGATCATCATAGCGATAACAGTTCCGACAACTGCTATAAACATGGAGTTATAAAATCCTCTCATGTAACCACTGTTAAAAATCTTAATATAATTTTTCAAGGTAAAGGACTTAGGAATCAACAGGTATACACCACCCATAACATCTTTATCCTGTGCAAAGGACGTTACAACAACATTCCAGATTGGAATCACAACAATGATGCAGACCAGTGTAAGAAATAGTCCATTGACAATCCGAAAGGCTTTTCTTGCGTTTGATTCCCGAATCGCGGTTGATTTCTTTTTTGCCATAGTTTCTACTCCTCCTACAGAATGGAATCTTCAAGGAAATGCTTGGAGATCCAGTTGGTACTCATAACCAGAACCAGACTGACAATACCAGTAAATAAGCTGATGGCTGTTCCATAAGCTATATTTCCAGAAAGAATTCCTTCTCGGTATGTATACGTCTGAAGTACATCGCTGACGGAATATACAGAAGCATTGTACATAACCATGATCTGCTCAAAAATCAGCAGCACATGGGACAAATTCAAAAGAAGCATAGTCACAATAGTCGGTCTAATGGAAGGAAGGGTAATGAAAAATACCTGTTTCCATTTATTACATCCATCAATGGCAGCTGCCTCATAAAGCTGTGGGTCTACGGTGGAAAGTGTTGCCACATAAATTACTGCACCATATCCCATTTGTCGCCAGATATAAGAAGCAATCAGTACCGTACGAAACCATTTCGGATCTGCCATAAAGTAGATTGGATCCTGTCCCAGCATTTTTAAAATTTGGTTTACCACACCACTGGATGGAGAAAGAATATTCACAAAAATGGTTCCTACTACTACCCAGGAGAAAAAATACGGAATGTAGATCATAAACTGTACCGCACGTTTCGCCTTCAAAGACCGTAACTCATTGATCAGCAATGCAATAATGATTGGAAATGGAAAATAGAACACAATATTACAGATGCTGATGACTATAGTGTTTTTAAAAGCTGTCCAGAACTGTGCTGATTTAAACAGACGACTAAAGTTCCGAAGGCCTACAAAATCAACGGATTTTTTAAACCCATAGTTGGTAAAAGCCAGTTCCAATCCTGCGTAGGTACAATACTTAAAGATTAAAAACCATAAAAGACCTGGAAGCATCATAAGGATTAGGTATCTCTGACGATAGAGTTGCCTGTAGAATTTCTTCATGTGAATCTCCCCTTTTATTTTTCTGAAATTTTTCTAAACTTTTCTTATGGTCTTATTATAATAGTCTGTACGTGGAATAGATATATCACTAATTTTACATTTTGTGCTCTTTTTTTACTTTTGTTGTATGTTTTGCTTATTTTTGTTTTTATTAGCTTCTCTTTATATTCATGTCGCCCAATACATAATTTTGTCCGCAGGGAAACTCTTGTAATTTTTGCTCAAAAATCTATTGACTAAGCGCTTGAATTCGTATAACATATCAGACAGATTATGAATAGAAAGAAGGATAACTATGCAGCGAAGAATTCTATGTTTCGGTGATTCCAATACTTGGGGAGTCATTCCCAGATGGGAAGCTTCTCCACTTCCGTCAGAGAGGTACGATGAACATACCAGATGGCCCTGTGTCATGGCTAACTACTTAAATCACAGCCAAAGTGACGATTCCTGGATCTTGATTGAAGAAGGACTTGGCGGACGTACCACCATATATCATCCGGAATCTAACGAAACCTATCGTCTGGGAGATGCGTATCTTCATCCCTGCCTCTTAAGTCACAGACCCTTAGATTATGTAGTCCTGATGCTGGGAACCAACGACCTCCAGCCCAAAATGCATAAAACACCATTTGCCAAAGAGCATCTGACAGACGGTCTGATTTGTCTGATCAAGTTAATTCGTTCCATTCCAGAATGCGGTACCGAAAATCAGCCTGCGAAAATCCTGGTAGTAGCGCCTCCCCCCATCAAAATGGCTAAAGGACGTCCAGAAGTATCCGAAAAATATGGCTGTGAAGCTGGTGTAACACTCTCTCACCATTTTGCCTCCACCTACAAAGAAGCCGCCAAAGAGTACTACTGCGGTTATCTTGATGCCGGTCTGTACGCTGAGGCCGGAGATGCTGATGGGATTCATTTCACTCCTGAAAGCCATCTGCGACTTGGAAAAGCTGTGGCTGAGGCCATTCTTGCCATGGACGCAAATGGCAATGGAAATATGGATGATAAACAACCCATAAATAATCTAAAAACTGATATTGAGATGTGACCCAAGTTTGTCGGATATCCAGAAATAAAATACCGGCCTTCCAAGATTCGTATTTTCTCGCTAATCTTAAAAGGCCGATATTTTATCATTCCAAACTCAATTTTCGCATTGATATAAATATTCACGCATCGCCGGTAACTACTATTTCATGTGATTTTCCCGATTTCAGTATCGGTCCAATCTGGAACCGATGTGATTCCCAGAAACTGACTTCGGAAAAGCCCCGCACTCGAGGATCCATCAACTTTAACTGTTCACACCATACAGTCCTTTTTGTTTCCAGAGTTTCAATTAGAATATGGAGTGTTGTCTCATGCTGGTTTTTGGATATAGGACGCACAATTACATTTTCGTATTGGTTAAATATATTGTTGCTTACTACCAATACGTAACCTTTAATGTGTTCAATTTTTAAAATATCTCCTTGTTCAATCGAGAACATATTACCATATCCCTCTTCCTACTGCCTCGCCCCAGTCATATTCAGATACATATTCTAAAGCGCCACCAGACTTTGTAATACATTCAGCTAATGTGAGGTGGCGATTCTTTTTTCTGAGAACGATTTCGTCATTCACTACTTCGATCTCTAAAAAATTATTCGTTTTGATTTTTGTTGCTTTTTAAAATTCACCTGAGGGATCCGGATACCCTGGCTATTTCCCCACGCTTTTACCTGTGCTAATATCGTATCAACATTTCTTTTTATTTGTATATACAGCATTAGTGTGTTTGTCAATGTAATATAGTCTGTACCAACATACATTGTTTACTTTTCGAGAATCTGCGAATCAAGAAGGAAGTCATTCATGAGTACGCTTCGCTTCATCTGGTAGCAAGTATGCTGACTGAATATAGTATCTGGAAGAGCCAAGATTACATACAAAATCAACTTCAAGTTGTTTGCGGATAACCTTACCATCCTGATCTCAATCTGCAATCGGTATTACACCTACATCCACGCGTACGAAGTTCGTTATAAATTACATTTTCCATAGAATGGGTCTGCTCGAACTGACGGAAATTGATTCTGGCATTGCGAAGTCCAAGATCGGAAAAATAATATTTCTTTAGAGTTTCGATATGTGCCTTTCCTTTAATGTCATATCTTTGTGCTGATTTAATCAGAAAAGAGTCCTCAAAATAATCCAGATATTTCTTAATGGTAGCGAAAGTAATTCTGGATTTCTTTACTGTCTTAAAAATATTCTTCAGTTTTTCCAGATTAGTCAGCGAACCAATGGCAGAAGAAAGAATATTCAGCAGATCTTTCAGTTCTCCAATGTTCTTCACTCGGTTACGTTTGGTAATACCTCGAAGATAAATCTCATCGAATAGATTCTGTAATGCAGTGCCTTATCGTTTGCCCCTCACGAAGGACAACCAGAGGGATACCGCCGTATAGCATATATTCAGATAATCCCTTGTACTTATCACCGTTGTAATCGGTAGCTATATCTTTGGACAGGAGTTTTGCGTTTACTTCCAGTCACAAATACATCCATATTATCTTTACGAAGAGAAACAT
>ENA-OPYY01000362-OPYY01000362.1-human-gut-metagenome-genome-assembly--contig:-NODE-362-length-16281-cov-5.995976_pt1 | contig 16281 bp, 15 predicted proteins | sample MGYA00242472_ERZ504481 | MGnify/ENA primary metagenome ERZ504481 (study PRJEB26092, sample SAMD00036265) | human gut metagenome | host: Homo sapiens | study: EMG produced TPA metagenomics assembly of...
ATTGGTACATACACCTCCTTGTGGTTGATATACTTATTATAAAGTATTTACAATATTTGCCTCTTTTTTTTCGTATCTCTACTATATATAGTGTTTATATAGTACTACTGCTGATAAACAGAAAGACACTGCTCTTAATTATATGCAAAAAAGCCCATAAAGTCAAGCATTAGCAGCGAAAATACTAAAATATAGTTTTTCACATATTTTTTTAGAAATTTTTTTATTACCGCTTTTTTTCACACCTGTTCCTTTTATTTTTTTAGTTATCCAAATCTTTTCCACAGAATTATCTACATTTCTGTTTCTTCGCTCATTTCTTTTCCCATATTCTCAAACGCCTTATATTTCCTGAGATTTTCACTTTTTTGTTTCATTTACAAATTTCCCTGATTTTCACCAAATTTCGAGTTTCCACATTATCTACATTTTTCTTACCCACAGTAAGAGGATTTATCCACAGTTATTCACATTTTGTGGATAACTTTATCCAAATTTGTGGATAAACCAGCAAAACAGTGTAGAAAACCACTGGATATTGTGTAGATAGCCTGTAGAAAAATTTTTTATTTCTCTTTAAGTTTCCCTTTTTATCGGCGTTGATAGTGTTTAAAAAGTTTTCCACATTATCAACAAAGTTTTCCACCTATCAAATTGTTTCCTGTTATTTTTACATTGCTTCTATTTTCATTTTGATGTAGAATGTAGTTGAGATACTCTGCTTATCTCTCATTTTATATTAATTAGGAGTTTACCATTGATGAACATTGTAGAAGAAAACTGGGAGCAGATTTTGAATAAGATGAAACTAGAATATTGCTCATCCAATATTTCGTACAATACGTGGATCGCACCACTTACCGTTTACGAAGTAACCGATGACACCGTCTATATTCTTGTAAAATTACGTGCCAGCCTGGAGCACATTGAAGAAAAATACCTGCTTCCTTTTAAAGTATGTATTGCAGAAGTCACAGGTTACGAATATGAAGTCTCTTTCGTGACCGACGATCATGTTGTCATCCAGGAAAAAAAAGATACGGCAGTAAAAAAACAGCAGTCAAATGCGATTTTCGAACAGGCCAACCTGAATCCAAAATACACATTTGATACTTTTGTTGTAGGAAGCAATAACAATTTTGCTCATGCTGCATCCCTTGCTGTTGCGGATTCTCCGGGTGAGATTTACAATCCTCTCTTCCTCTACGGAGGTGTAGGACTTGGAAAAACCCACCTGATGCACTCCATTGCTCATTTTATTCTGGAAAAGGATCCGACGAAAAAAGTCCTCTATGTAACCAGTGAGACTTTTACGAATGAACTAATCGATGCTTTGAAAATAGGTAAAAACGGAAATGAACTTGCGATGACGACATTCCGTGAAAAATACAGAAATAATGATGTTCTGCTCATTGACGATATCCAGTTTATCATCGGAAAAGAAAGTACACAGGAAGAATTTTTCCATACATTCAACCATCTTCATGTTTCCGGAAAGCAGATCATCATCTCCAGTGATAAACCTCCAAAAGATATCGAGACTCTGGAGGCACGTCTGCGTACCCGGTTTGAATGGGGACTGATCGCGGACATCTCCTCTCCGGACTATGAGACCAGAATGGCCATTCTCCGGAAAAAAGAAGAACTGGACGGACTGGAGAGATACCACATTCCGGATGAGGTCATGCAGTATATTGCCAATAATATTACATCCAACATCCGTGAACTGGAAGGCTCTTTGAACAAACTCATCGCGCTTGCCAACCTGGAGAACAAGCCGATCGATATTCCTCTGGCTGCAGAAGCCTTAAAAGATATGATTTCTCCGAATAATACACGGGAAATTACACCTGAGCTCATTATCGAGGTCGTTTCTGACCACTTTAATGTACCTGCTGCCGAGTTAAAAGGTAAAAAACGAAACGCTGAGATCGTTCTGCCTCGTCAGATTGTTATGTATCTCTGCCGTAAAATGACCGATACCCCGTTAAAGACCATCGGTCTGATTCTTGGCGGCAAAGATCATGCCTCCGTCAGCCATGGTGTCAAGAAGATTGAACATGATGTAAAGACGGATGAGGCTTTGAACAATACCGTTAACATCATTAAGAAGAAACTGAACCCCATTTAATTTGGAGTTTATACAGAACTATTATGAATCTAAACGTTTATTTTCTGAGGGTTTTTTGACCCTCAGATTCTTTCCGTTTAAGTGTGGATAATTCTGTGGAAATGCTGTGGATTATAGTGTTAATAAAATAATTTCTCAAGGAGGCAGTAAAAGTTATACAAACACCGTCCCCTTGTTTTCCATACTGTTTCTACAGACTTATGAAAGTGGACAACCCCTTGATTTATAAGGCTTTGAAGCATTTATCAACATATCCACACCCCCTACGGCGGCTAAGGCGGAAAACTTTTATATTTCTCTTTATAAGATTCGGCTGCTGAAAGTTTTCCACCACAAATCATATTTCACAAATTCGAAAGGAGATTATCAACAGATGAGAATCGTATGTACGAAATCCAATCTTGTAAAAGGAGTCAGTATTGTTTCTAAAGCTGTTCCTTCTAAAACAACAATGCCTATCTTAGAATGTATTTTAGTTGACGCATCGACAGATGTTATTAAGTTGACAGCAAATGATATGGAACTTGGAATTGAAACCCGAATTGAAGGTGATATTTTAGAAAGAGGTATCATCGCATTAAATGCTAAGATTTTTTCGGAAATTGTAAGAAAGCTTCCGGACAGTGATGTTGTAATCGAAACAACATCTGACAATCAGACTCTGATCACCTGTGAAAAAGCAAAATTCAATATTGCAGCACAGTCCGGAGAAGATTTTTCATACCTTCCTGTAATAGAGAAAGAAGATTACATTACTGTCTCAGAATTCACATTAAAAGAAGTGATTCGTCAGACAATTTTCTCCATCGCAGATAATGATACAAATAAGATGATGACGGGTGAATTGTTTGAAATTGAGGGCAACATACTGAAAGTTGTCTCACTAGATGGTCACAGAATCTCAATTCGTAAGATAGAATTAAAAGAAGATTACGGTCAGAAGAAGGTCATTGTCCCTGGAAAAACGCTTCAGGAAATCAGCAAGATCATTGGTGGAGAGGCGGAAGCACTGGTTGATATTTCTTTCACAAAGAATCATATCGTATTTGAATTTGACAAAACAGTTGTTGTATCTCGTTTGATCGAAGGAGAATATTTTAAAATCGATCAGATGTTATCCAGTGACTATGAAACAAAAGTCAGAATCCATAAAAAAGAACTTCTAGACTGTATTGACCGTGCCACCCTGCTTATCAAAGAGGGAGACAAAAAACCGATCATTATCGATATCAAAGACGGAACGATGGAATTAAAGATCAAATCCCAGATCGGTTCTATGGATGAAACTATTTTTATTACCAAAGAAGGAAAAGACTTGCTCATTGGATTTAACCCGAAATTCCTGATCGATGCTCTTCGTGTCATTGATGATGAGGAAGTGGATCTGTATTTTATGAACGCAAAAGCTCCGTGTTTCATCAAGGATGAAAATCAGAGCTATATTTATCTGATCCTTCCGGTAAATTTTAACGCAGTTGCGTAGAAAGGAGAGTGCATATGGAAACAATTAAATTAAGAGAAACAGATGAGTTTATTAAGCTTGGCCAGGCGTTAAAGGCAGCCGGACTGGTAGAATCAGGAGTCGAAGCCAAGGAAGTTATTCAGGATGGAATGGTCACGGTAAACGGAGAGGTTGACACAAGAAGAGGCAGAAAATTATATCCGGGAGATACTGCTTCATTTGACGGACAGGAAATAAAAATTGAAAAATAACGAAAAAACGTGTAAAATAGTTACATATTGATGGAGAAATTATGGTTATCAAATCTTTAAAGCTCAAAAATTACAGGAATTATGAATTACTGGATATGACATTTGATTCAAAGACAAATATCCTGTATGGAGACAATGCCCAGGGAAAGACCAACATCCTTGAGGCATTGTATTTGTCGGGTACGACAAAATCCCACAGAGGGACAAAAGACAGAGATTTGATACAGTTCGGCAGAGAGGAATCACATCTGGAGACAATCGTAGAGAAAAAGGGGATGGAATTCCAGATTGATATGCATCTCAAAAAGAACAGTCCAAAAGGAATCGCAATCAATAAAATTCCAATTCGAAAAGCAAGTGAGTTGTTTGGAATTGTACATTTTGTCTTTTTTTCTCCGGAGGACCTCAATATTATCAAAGACGGACCTGCCGGCAGAAGAAGATTTATCGACCTGGAGTTATCCCAGATCGACAAAGTATATCTGAGCAATTTATCAAATTATAATCGAATCATCAATCAGAGAAATTCTCTGTTAAAAGAGCTTTATCATCAGGATCACTTAATGGATACGCTGGATATCTGGGATATGCAGCTTGCTGAGTATGGGACAAAAGTGATCGAGAGTCGAAAACAATTTATCAGGCAGGTCAATCAGATCATTGCCGACATACATTACAGGCTGACAGGCGGGAGAGAGCGGATTGAACTGTCTTATGAGAGCAGTCTTGGAAGTCTTTCTCTGGAGCAGGCTTTGAAGAAAAACCGGGAGAGAGACATTCGGATGAAAAGCACTTCTGTCGGTCCGCACAGGGATGATTTGTGCTTTTTATCAGGTGATCTGGATATTCGCAAATTCGGCTCACAGGGGCAGCAGAGGACAGCAGCACTGTCGTTAAAGCTGTCTGAGATCGAACTGGTGAAAGAAGTGATCAAAGATACACCGATTTTATTATTGGACGATGTATTGTCTGAACTGGACAAGCACAGGCAAAACTATTTATTAGACAGTATTCATGATATACAGACCGTGATTACATGTACTGGGCTGGATGAGTTTGTGAATCATCGATTTTCTATAAATAAAATTTTCCGTGTAAGCAGCGGAAGTGTGACAAAAGAAAACTAGGAGGTTTTTAAATGGGTGCAACAGGTACTGAATTTGATGCAGAATATGGAGCAGACCAGATCCAAATATTAGAGGGACTGGAAGCAGTAAGAAAAAGACCGGGAATGTATATTGGAAGCACTTCTGCAAGAGGACTTCATCATCTGGTATATGAGATTGTAGACAATGCGGTAGATGAGGCATTGGCTGGATATTGTGATACGATTAATGTGAGTATCAATCCGGACAATTCTGTGACGGTCGTTGACAACGGACGAGGAATCCCGGTTGGATTAAACCACAAGGCAGGGATTCCTGCGGTAGAGGTTGTATTTACGATTCTTCACGCCGGCGGAAAATTCGGCGGAGGAGGATACAAAGTATCCGGAGGTCTGCACGGAGTAGGTGCGTCCGTTGTAAACGCACTCTCTGTATGGCTTGAAGTTGAGATCTACAACGAAGGAAAAATTTACAAACAGCGATATGAACGCGGAAAGACGATGTATTCGTTAAAAGTAGTCGGTGAATGTGATCCGGATAAAACCGGAACAAAAGTTACATTTCTTCCGGATGGCGAGATCTTTGAAGAGACTGTATTTGAATACGATGTATTAAAGCAGAGACTGCGTGAGATGGCATTTCTTACAAAAGGCCTGAAGATTATTCTGCAGGATCTTCGTGAAGAAGAAATCAGAGAGCATACATTTCATTACGAGGGTGGAATCAAAGAGTTTGTCACTTATCTGAACAAAAGCAAGACACCTTTGTATGACCAGATCATTTATTGTGAAGGCGAAAAAGACGGAGTAGTTGTCGAGATGGCCATGCAGCATAACGACTCCTACAGTGACAATACGTATGGATTTGTAAACAATATTACAACTCCGGAAGGGGGAACTCATATTGAGGGATTCAGAAAGGCATTGACGAAGACCTTTAATGAGTATGCCAGAAAGAATAAACTGCTCAAGGACAATGAGCCGAATCTGTCAGGTGATGACATTCGTGAAGGTCTGACAGCGATTGTCAGTGTTAAGATCGGAGAGCCGCAGTTTGAGGGTCAGACCAAGCAGAAGCTCGGAAACAGTGAAGCGCGTGGAGCAGTGGACAACATTGTCAGCACTCAGCTTGAGATTTTCCTGGAGCAGAATCCGTCTGTCGCAAAACAGACAGTAGAGAAATCTCTGATGGCACAAAGAGCAAGAGAAGCAGCAAGAAAGGCCAGAGATCTGACCAGAAGAAAATCAGCTCTGGAGGGGATGTCCCTGCCTGGAAAACTGGCGGATTGTTCAGACAAAAATCCGGAAAACTGTGAGATCTACATCGTCGAGGGAGATTCAGCGGGTGGTTCTGCAAAGACAGCGAGACAGCGTGCGACACAGGCGATCCTTCCACTGAGAGGAAAAATCCTGAATGTAGAAAAAGCAAGGCTGGATAAGATTTACGCCAATGCGGAGATCAAGGCTATGATCACGGCGTTTGGAACAGGAATTCATGAGGATTTTGATATTTCCAAGCTGCGGTATCATAAGATTATTATCATGACTGATGCCGATGTGGATGGTGCGCATATCAGCACCCTGCTTCTGACATTTTTATATCGTTTTATGCCGGATCTGATCAGAGAAGGCTATGTGTATCTGGCACAGCCGCCGCTGTATAAGCTGGAAAAAAATAAAAAAGTCTGGTATGCATACAGTGATGAGGAATTAAATGAGATTCTTACAGAAGTAGGACGTGACAGCAATAATAAGATTCAGCGTTATAAAGGTCTTGGTGAAATGGATGCGGATCAGCTCTGGGAGACAACAATGGATCCGGAGCATCGTGTACTTTTGAGGGTGACTATGGATGACGAGACATCTTCCGAACTGGATCTGACATTTACTACACTGATGGGAGACAAGGTAGAACCAAGACGAGAGTTCATTGAAGAAAATGCCAGATTTGTTAAAAATCTGGATATATAGAATTGCAATACACTTAAAAAACAAGGAGAAGGAACATGGAAGATAATATTTTTGATAAAGTCCATGAAGTTGACCTGAAAAAGACAATGGAGACTTCCTATATCGACTATGCGATGAGCGTTATCGCATCCCGTGCCCTGCCGGATGTCAGAGACGGATTAAAGCCGGTACAGAGAAGAATCCTGTATTCAATGATCGAGCTGAATAATGGACCTGACAAGCCGCATCGTAAATGTGCGCGTATTGTTGGTGATACAATGGGTAAATATCATCCTCATGGCGACAGCTCTATTTATGGAGCACTGGTAAATCTGGCACAGGAATGGTCTACGAGATATCCTCTGGTTGACGGACACGGGAACTTTGGGTCTGTAGACGGTGATGGCGCTGCTGCCATGCGATATACAGAGGCACGTCTGAGCAAGATTTCCATGGAGATGACTGCTGACATCAATAAAAATACCGTAGATTTTGCACCGAACTTTGACGAGACAGAGAAAGAACCGACAGTTCTTCCGGCCAGATTCCCGAATCTTCTGGTAAACGGAACATCCGGTATTGCAGTCGGAATGGCAACGAACATTCCGCCGCATAACCTGCGTGAAATCATTGGCGCGGTCGTGAAGATCATTGACGACCAGATCGATGAAAACGGAGAGACAAGTATTGATGATATTTTAAAGATCGTCAAAGGACCGGATTTTCCAACCGGAGCAGAGATTCTCGGAACAAGAGGAATTGAAGAAGCATACCGCACAGGACGCGGTAAGATCCGTGTGCGTGCGATTACCAATATTGAACCAATGGCAAACGGTAAGAACAGGATTATCGTAACGGAGCTGCCATACATGGTAAATAAAGCCCGACTGATCGAGAAGATCGCAGAGTTGGTACGTGATAAAAAGGTAGATGGGATCACCGATTTAAGCGATCAGTCCAGCCGTGAGGGAATGCGCATCTGTATCGAATTGAGAAGAGATGTCAATCCGAATGTAATTTTAAACCAGCTTTATAAACATACACAGCTGCAGGATACCTTCGGTGTGATCATGCTGGCTTTAGTCAACAATGAGCCAAAAGTCATGAATATCCTGGATATGCTGAAGCATTATCTGAAGCACCAGGAAGAGGTTGTGACGAGAAGAACACAGTATGAGCTGAACAGAGCAGAAGAGCGTGCTCATATTTTACAGGGATTACTGATTGCACTGGATAACATTGATGAGGTAATCCGGATTATCCGCGGATCTAAGAATGTTCAGACTGCGAAGGAAGAGTTGATGGCCAGATTTGACCTGACAGAAGTACAGGCAAGTGCGATCGTAGATATGCGTCTGCGTGCACTGACAGGTCTGGAGCGTGAGAAGCTGGAAGCAGAGTACGAAGAACTGATGAAGAAGATCGGGGAATTAAAAGCGATCCTTGCTGACCGAAAACTGCTTCTTGGTGTGATCAAAAAGGAGATTCTTGTCATTTCCGAGAAATATGGAGATGAGAGAAGAACATCCATCGGATTTGATGAGTTTGATATTTCCATGGAAGATCTGATCCCAAGAGAAAATGTGGTGATCACCATGACAAAAATGGGATACATTAAGAGAATGTCCATGGATACATTCAAGAGTCAGAACCGAGGCGGAAAAGGAATCAAAGGAATGCAGATCCTGGATGATGACTATATCAAGGAACTGTTTATTACGACAACACATCACTATATCATGTTCTTTACAAATACAGGACGTGTGTACCGTCTGAAAGGCTATGAGATTCCGGAAGCAAGCAGAACTGCGCGCGGTACTGCAATCATCAATCTGCTGCAGCTGATGCCGGATGAGAAGATCACAGCAATGATTCCAATCCGGGAGTACGAGGATGGACAGTATCTGTTGATGGCAACAGAAAAAGGTCTTGTGAAAAAGACTCCGATTAAAGATTATGCAAATGTCAGAAAGACCGGACTGGCTGCGATCGTTCTCAGAGAAGATGATAAACTGATCGAAGTGAAGATTACAGATGATGAACAGGATGTGATCCTGGTTACAAAATACGGTATGTGTATCCGGTTTAGTGAGAAGGATGTGCGTCCGACAGGCCGTGTTTCTATGGGAGTGCGTGGCATGAACCTTGGAGATCATGATGAAGTAATCGGAATGCAGATCAGCGATCAAGGAAAATATCTGCTCATTGCATCTGAAAAAGGTATGGGCAAACTGACAGATATGGATGAATTTACAAGACAGAACCGTGGAGGAAAAGGTGTAAAATGCTATAAGATCACGGAAAAAACAGGCGATGTGGTTGGTATGAAGGCGGTCGATGAAGACAGCGAGATCATGATGATCAATACGGAAGGAATCGTGATCCGTATGAAGTGTTCCGACATTTCTGTATACGGACGAATCACATCCGGTGTAAAACTGATCAATCTGCCTGAGAATGAAAAAGTTGCAAGTATCGCAAAAGTAAGAAAAGCATCTGCAGAGATCGATGGAGAAGAAATCGAAATTTCTGAGGATGAGGAAGAGACAGACGTTCCAATAGAAGAATAAAGAGAAAGAGCCTTCGCATGATATGCGGAGGTTTTTTTTAAAACAAATAATCAGATAAAATATAAAAAAATAAAGAATATAAAGAAAATATAGATAAAAACAGTAAATTATAGTATAATAAAGAAAAAAGAACCATACAACAAAATAAAGTGCACACAAAGGAAACCAGAAAACCAATGATTAAAATGAAATCAGGGAGAGGAGCGTGAGATTATGAAAAAGGCAAAGAGTTGGCTGGCACTACCTTTAGCAGTTTGTATGTTTGCAGTTATGATTTTTTCAGTTGCAGAGGCGGCGGAAACAAGTGATGAAAATCCGGCTGAGGGAAGACAAGAGATTACGATCATCAATACAAATCATATAACCTGGCCGGTCATCGGAGAAATGCCGTCATATGAATTAGAGGTTCCTGCCGGTGCACACTATTTTATCAATATGGTTGAATGGACGACGAAGAACGGAGAAAACACGTTACTGTCAACAGATAAATTTGAGGAAGGTGAGTATGAGCTTCATGTAACATATGAAGCAAAAGAAGGATATCAATTCGCAGCGCCGGAGCTGATTACTGTGCTTCCTGGAAATGAAGTACAGGGAACACCAAAGGTTGAAGAATCAGAGAATGGATGGTATCGGATTGTAACATTCTCGTTCACGGCAAGACAGTCAGAAGAGCATCAGCACGATATGCTGGTGGTTCAGGAAAAACTGCCGACATGTACAGAAGCCGGATATAAAGCCTGCTATCAGTGTCAGTCCTGCAAAAAGCTGTATCTCGACAAGGCGGGAACAGAGGAGACAACGGTAGAAGAGATTACGCTTCCTCCGACGGGACATCAGTATCAGGATGGAATCTGTACTGTTTGCGGCGAGATCGATCCGGATTATGTAAAACCACATGAGCACAGCATGACAGCAGTACAGGAGAAAAAACCAACATGTACAGAAGCCGGAAATAAAGCATACTACCGGTGTGAGACTTGCGGAAAATTATATCTGGATAAAGATGGAAAGAACGAAACAACACTGGAGAAGGTGACGATTGCAGTAACAGGACACATATATCGTGATGGAAGATGTGTAGTATGTAAAGCCCTGGTTCCAGCAGTCAAGACTGGTGATTTTGATAACGACTATGCAAAATGGGTGATTGGACTGCTGATCTCACTCAACATTATTGTAGGAGCGATCATTTATCGAAAATCAAGAAAAATAGGATAACTGGATTGTATCACCCCCTTCCCGAAAGAGAGCCGGAACCTCAAAAGAGAGCATCCGGCTCTCTTTTTTTGTTTCAATTTTGAAGGAACTATACTATAATACTGGATAGTGAAAACAGAAACCTGATGATTGTAAAAAATTCTAGGAGGCATTATGATTCGTACAATTGATGTGAGAGAAATCTCAAAAAATATCAAAGAAATGTGTATTGAAGCAAACCACTATCTGTCAAAAGATATGGACACAGCAATGAAACAGGCGGAGCAGGACGAAAAATCACCGCTTGGAAAACAGATATTGGGACAGCTGCAGGAAAATTTAAAAATTGCGGCTGATGATATGATTCCAATCTGTCAGGATACCGGAATGGCAGTTATATTTCTGGAAATCGGGCAGGATGTGCATCTGGAGGGTGGCCTCTGGAAGAGGCAGTCAATGAAGGGGTCAGACAGGGGTACACAGAAGGTTTTTTAAGAAAATCTGTGGTAAAAGATCCATTAATCCGTGAAAATACAAAAGATAATACACCGGCAGTGCTCCATACCAAAATCGTTGCAGGAGATAAGGTGAAGATAAAAGTAGCACCAAAAGGATTTGGAAGCGAAAATATGAGCCGTGTATTTATGTTGAAGCCGGCAGAAGGTATTGAGGGAGTAAAACATGCGATTCTGACGGCAGTCAGGGACGCCGGTCCGAATGCCTGTCCTCCGATGGTAGTTGGAGTAGGAATCGGGGGAACCTTTGAAAAATGTGCGCTGATGGCAAAAGAAGCTCTGACAAGAGAAGTGGGGGTACATTCTGACATTCCATATGTAAAAGACATGGAAGAGGAGATGCTTGTGAAAATCAACAGCCTTGGAATCGGACCCGGAGGGCTTGGAGGAACAACTACTGCGCTTGCAGTTAATATCAATACATATCCGACACATATTGCAGGGCTTCCGGTAGGAATCAATATCTGCTGTCATGTAAACAGACATGTCGTTCGTGAACTTTAAAAGAAAAACAGAAAGGAAAGCATTATGGAAAGACATTTGCAGGCTCCGATTTCAAAAGAAGAATTAAAAACTCTGAAATCAGGAGATTATGTATATATTACAGGAACTATTTATACAGCGCGGGATGCTGCGCATAAAAGAATGTATGAAACACTGCAGAATCAGGAAAATCTTCCGATTGATATCCAGGATCAGATTATCTATTATATGGGACCGTCTCCGGCAAGGGAAGGACGTCCTATCGGTTCTGCAGGTCCGACAACGGCCAGCCGCATGGATAAATATACACCACAGCTTCTGGATCTTGGGATGGGTGCGATGATCGGAAAAGGAAAAAGAACACAGGATGTGATTGATGCTGTAATCAGAAATGGTGCAGTCTATTTTGCGGCAGTAGGAGGCGCAGGAGCGTTGCTGTCAAAATGTATCACAAAATCAGAAGTTGTTGCATATGATGATCTGGGGACAGAAGCAATTCGAAAGCTTCAGGTAGAAACTTTCCGGTAATCGTTGTCATAGACAGTGAGGGCAATAATTTATATGAAAGTGCAATCAAAGAGTATTGCACCTATAAAAATGAGTAATTTCAGGAGCAGAAAAAATGAAACGTATTTTATTAATGGTGTTTCGGAATATCTTACTGGTTCCGTACATGTGGATCAAATTGTGTCACAGAGCGGCACACCCGGAAAACTATACACTGGAAGAACATGTTAAGTTTTTAAAGTGGATTGTTTTTCGTGCCAACAAAGGCGGAAATGTAAAAATAGAAGAACATGGTGCAGAAAATCTTCCAAAAGAGAACGGATTTATGTTTTTTCCGAACCATCAGGGAATGTATGATGTGCTGGCTATATTAGACGCATGTCCATATCCGTTTTCTGTAGTAGCCAAAAAAGAAGTAAAGGATGTTCCGTTTTTAAAGCAGGTCTTTTCCTGTATGCATGCATATATGATAGACCGGGAAGATATCAGGCAGTCTATGCAGGTGATCATTGATGTATCAAAGGAAGTTCAAAATGGAAAGAACTATCTGATTTTTGCCGAGGGAACCCGTTCTAAAAATGGAAATCAGATCGGCTCCTTCAAAGGCGGAAGCTTTAAAGCTGCAACCAAAGCAAAATGTCCGATTGTTCCGGTTGCATTGATTGATTCTTTTAAACCATTCGATACGAAAACAATCAGTCAGGTTACGGTACAGGTACACTTTTTAGAACCGCTGTATTATGAAGAATACAAAAATATGAAAACTACGGAGATTGCAGAGATCGTACATGACCGTATCCAGAAAATAATTGATGAAAATTGTCCGGAAAGGGCTGAAATACAATGACATTAACACAGTTAAAATATGCGATCACTGTTGCACATGCCAGATCTATGAATGAAGCGGCGAGAAGACTGTTTATTTCCCAGCCGAGCTTATCCTCAGCAATCAAAGAACTGGAGACAGAAATCGGGATTGATCTGTTTCGAAGAACCAACAGAGGCGTGTCTGTTACGCCGGAGGGCGAGGAATTTATCGGGTATGCCAGGCAGGTTGTGGAGCAGTACCAGCTGATCGAATCCAAATACGTGGAAAAAGAAAATCAAAAAAAGAAATTCAGCGTATCAATGCAGCACTATACATTTGCAGTAAATGCCTTTGTAGAGATGGTGAGACAGTTCGGCATGGAAGAATACGAGTTTGCTGTTCATGAAACAAAAACATATGACGTGATTCAGGACGTTAAGAATTTCAAAAGTGAGATCGGGATTCTGTATGTCAATGAGTTTAACCGGAAAGTACTGACAAAATTATTCCATGAGTGTAATCTTGAATTTCATGAACTTCTTAAGTGCAGTATTTATGTGTATATGTGGAAAGGACATCCCTGGGCAAATCGGAAGGAAATTGAATTGGAAGAGCTAAATGAATACCCTTGTCTGTCTTTTGAACAAGGGACGTACAATTCCTTTTATTTTGCAGAAGAAGTGCTGAGTACATTTGAATATAAGCAGCTGATCAAGGTAGATGATCGGGCGACGATTCTGAATTTTATGGTAGGATTGAATGGATATACCTTATGTTCCGGTATCATCTGCGAGGAACTTAACGGGGAAGAGTATTGTGCAGTAAAGCTGAAATCAGATGAAGTGATGACCATTGGATACTTGGTCAGAAGCGGAGTTGCAATCAGTCCACTCGGGAAAAAATATCTGGAAGAAATATCAAAATATAAAGACAAAACGTTGGATATCAATTAAAATATCACAGCTAGTAATAGGAAAAAACTATTACTGGCTGTATTTTTTTAGAATTAACACATTTCCAACTAAAATGATATAGTTAAATACATCCCAAACAGAATAAGGGAAAACGAATAAAAAATGGAAGGAAAAAGCAATGGCGGAAATTAAAATTGAAAATGTGTCCAAAACATATTCTTCCAAAGAAGGAACTGTTCAGGCGTTAAAAAATGTAAGCCTGACAATAAGATCAGGAGAAATTTACGGAATTATCGGAATGTCAGGAGCAGGAAAAAGTACATTGGTACGATGTATGAACTTTCTGGAGCAGCCTACATCCGGAAATGTATTGATAAAAGGACGTGCATTGGGCGGGCTGAAAGAGAAAGAATTGAGAAAGCAAAGAGAACAGATTGGAATGATCTTTCAGCATTTTAATCTTCTGATGCAGAAATCAGTACTGGAAAATGTGTGTTTTCCGATGTATATCCAGGGCAAAAAGAAAAAGGAAGCAAGAGAAAAAGCGGAAGAACTTCTGGAAATCGTAGGATTGAAGGAAAAAGCAAATGCATTTCCTTCTCAATTATCAGGTGGTCAAAAACAGAGAGTTGCAATTGCAAGAGCACTTGCAACATCGCCTAAAATCTTGTTATGTGATGAAGCTACAAGCGCTTTGGATCCACAGACAACAGCATCGATTCTGGAATTGTTACAGGAAATCAACCGGAAATTTAATATTACGATCGTGATCATTACCCATCAGATGTCTGTGGTCAGAAAAATCTGTTCTCATGTAGCGATCATGAAATCAGGAGAAATTGTGGAGACAGGAAGTGTGTCCGAGATATTCAGTCATCCAAAATCAGATGTGGCAAGAGAATTAATCCGAAAAGATGAAGGAGATGATATCAGCAGAGCAGAATCTTCCGGCAATACAAAAGATCTGATTCAGAGCGGCAGAAAAGTACGAATTGTATTTTCAGAAAATTCGGCGTTCCAGCCAGTGATCGCTAATATGATCTTAAAGTTCCGGGAACCGGTCAACATTCTGCGGGCAGACACAAGAAATATCGGAGGTGTTGCAAAAGGCGAAATGATTCTGGAGTTTGCAGGAGACAGCAGACAGGCAGAGGAAATGCAGAACTATTTAAAAACATGTGGCATTGAACTGGAGGAGGTGACGGATGATGTGGAGTGAAGACGTGATCTTAATGATTTTAAATGGAGTAAAAGAAACTTTATATATGACACTGGCATCTACGATTCTGGGATATGTCTTTGGTCTCCCAATGGGAATCTGCCTGGCAGTATCAGATAAAGACGGTTTGAAACCGAATGCAGTGTTATATAAGATATTAGATCTTATTTCAAACATTGTGAGAAGCATCCCGTTTCTGATTCTTTTAATCCTTGTGATACCGCTCACGAGATTGCTCGTGGGGCAAAGCTACGGATCATCAGCAACCATTGTTCCACTGGTGGTGGCAGCAGTGCCGTTTATTGCAAGAATGGTGGAATCTTCGGCTAAAGAAGTGGATGAGGGAGTGATTGAGGCTGCAAAAGCAATGGGAGCAGGAAATTTCACGATTATCACCAGGGTTCTTCTCGTAGAAGCAAGAACATCTCTGATCACAGGAGCGACAATTGCAATAGGAACGATCCTCGGATACTCAGCTATGGCAGGAACTGTAGGCGGCGGTGGACTGGGAGATATCGCCATCCGTTATGGATATTATCGATATCAGTCTGAAATCATGATCGTGACAGTTGTTCTGCTTGTGATACTGGTTCAGATTTTCCAGTCGGCGGGAATGAAAGCTGCATCTGTACTGGATAAAAGAAAATAGAAAAACAGCAAAAACAAAAGGGAAAAGGAGAGAGAATATGAAAAAGGTAACAGCAATTATATTAACAGGGATCTTAACATTAGGAGTACTGACAGGATGCCAAAGTAATTCAAAAGCAGAGGAGAAAGGCAGCAGTGAAGATGCAAAGACGATTAAAGTAGCAGCATCTGCAACTCCACACGCTGAAATATTGGAACAGGCAAAATCGATTCTGAAAAAAGAAGGATATCAGCTGGAAGTGACAGTGTTTGATGACTATGTGCAGCCAAATGAAGTTGTAGAGAGCGGAGAATTTGATGCAAACTATTTCCAGCATGTGCCATATCTGGAAAGTTTCAATGAGGAAAAAGGAACTCATCTGGTAGATGCAGGAGATATCCATTATGAGCCATTTGGAATTTATCCAGGAACAAAAAAGAATCTGAATGAAATTTCCGAAGGTGATAAAATCGCAGTGCCAAATGATAACGACAAATGAAGCCAGAAGCATTGCTTCTCTTACAGGACAATGGAATCA
>ENA-OPYY01000363-OPYY01000363.1-human-gut-metagenome-genome-assembly--contig:-NODE-363-length-16275-cov-1.539324_pt1 | contig 16275 bp, 13 predicted proteins | sample MGYA00242472_ERZ504481 | MGnify/ENA primary metagenome ERZ504481 (study PRJEB26092, sample SAMD00036265) | human gut metagenome | host: Homo sapiens | study: EMG produced TPA metagenomics assembly of...
CAAAATCCGGGAATTCGGTTTAATCAACGCAATTATTTTCGGATTAGTATCATTCTCATCTAAATCCAATTTAAAATTATATTTTCCCATTATTATACCACCACTTTAAAACATGCTTTCCCCAATACGTTACCCTATATGAGCTCTATATCTGCTTACTAATTTGATCCAACCTTTCTATTATTTTTTCTGCTGATTTATCCCATGTCCATTTTTCTTTAACTTCCTGAGCAGCCAATAATCCCTTATTTCTAGCTATATCCTGATTATTATAAACATAACGCATCAGTTCAATTAAATGCTCTTCACTTGGATCTGCCCAGCGAAAACCTTTATAATATGGACATTTTGCCTCTGCCTCAATAAGATTCTTGCTCTCAAGAAGATACCCATTATCATTATTAAGAAACTCTGTTTGTGCACTCCATCCTGTTGCTATGGTAGGTAATCCACATGCCATTGCCTCTAAAATCGGCATTCCCCATCCCTCACCTCTTGTTGGCAATACGAAACAATCTGCCGATGTATATAAGGTTGCCATTTGATAATCTGCAATTTTCTGATTATAAAGGAATAATATATCAGGTCCATTATCCGGCAAATTTAATTTGGCAATTTCTCTATTTATGTCTACACTTGGATCATTATTTATCACCTTGCAAATTAAAACAACATCATCCTTTTTACTAAACGCTTTACTATATGCTCTTAACAAAACTTCTGGTGCTTTTCTTTCTCCCCATTCAAAAATAGATAAAAATGTATATTTATTATGTTTTTTATATGATTTGATATGAGGATTAAAGAAGTTATAGTCTATACCTAGGGGAATCGTATAAATTGGAACCGTAACACCACTCTCTCTAAATGTTGAAACATTAAACGAAGATGGAACCCATATCTCATCCATCATATTTGCTTGACGCACCCATTCATCTGGAATTCCCGTAGTCTCCAACATTGTAAATCCAATTTTATATTTTCCCGTATTTCTCTCAAATACATCCCCCTGTCCATAAACAATTTGCGGCAGATTATTATTAAACTCCCTTTGCCTAATTACATTTATAATGTAATTATCACTCATCTCAGGTTCTTCTACAGGAAATGGAGTTCCTTTTCCATAAACATATTTATAGCGAACATCTACATTCTTCGCATCTAAAGAAAGCATCATATTTTTTGCTGAAACAGCATAGCCTGATGGAAAATTGACAATAGAATTCCAAGCAACACCTCTTGTATACCGTTGCGTTAAATCCTTGTCCCATATCTTTTTAAAAGTCTTTTGTGACTTTTTAAACATATCATTAAAACTAACTTTATTAATATTAGTTGAAACATTTTGATAATGTATCAGCGTAACTTCTCCACAACAAACACATTTAAATCCCTTTTTATAAGTAGCTAAACAATAGTCTGTATCTTCAAAATACGAAAAGAAGGATTCATTAAGTCCCGGTAACTGCTCTAATAAATCTCGTTTTATATAAGCACAGGCAAATACCACTCCCTGTACTTCTCTATTGTCGGAGTACTGTCCTATATCCTTTTGTCCTCCTCCAATTTGTTGCCCCCAGTATGTTTCCGGATAAATATATGTTCCCGCATGTAAAAATTCATCTTTTTCATTTTTCAAACGGCAACCAACTATCCCAATACTTTTATCACTATATGCAGTTTCATGAAGTTTTGCTAACCAATTATCCTGTTCTATTATTATATCGTTATTTAATAAAACCACATCCCCATCATGAAGTTTAGACAATGCTACATTATTTCCTCTTACAAATCCCAGATTTTCTCCATTTTCAATTATCTTAATATTATGAATATTATGTAAATATTCTAATGTGCCATCCGTACTTCCATTATCAACAACAATCACTTCATAATTTTCATACTGCGTATGTTCAAATAAAGAAGTTAAACATTTTTTGTATAGTCTAACCCATTCCATGTTAAGATAATGATTGAAACCTTCTTATTCATACTACTGTTCTCCTTTATCCTTCTTTTGCAATGCAAGTGTCAATTTATTAATCTCATCTTCTAATGCGGCATTTCTATCACACAGTACTTTTATTATTTCCATCTGTTCATTCAAACTTCTTACTACACTTGCATTATATTCGATCTGCCGATTTACAATAATATTTATATACCAATTTCCTAATTTTTTAATAACACGTTTTATTAGCTGCTTTACTTTCTTATCTGATTCCGTAGATACATCAGTATTGATTTGATATAGACCATTTGCCTCTTGTACTTCCCTTTGCATATTCTCTACCATTATTGGTAAGTAAATACCTGTATTTCCCAAATTATCATCTTTAATCAACATATACCGATTTACATATTCCAATAAATCTTCTGAGTCTACACTCTTACATAATGATATAAATTTTATCATTTTTTCCTCCAAAATTCTTCTATCAATCTTTATATTTTTTCTTTAGCCTTGTATTATATTCCATTCATGTTCCATTCTAAAGATTCCAACATCCTCATAAGAATTTAGAATTTGTATCTTTTCTGTTCGCTTTAAATAATCTTGTGTAATTCCTTGTATATTTTTTATCTCTAAATCAAGATAATACTCACCTGGTAATAACCCTATCTTGTTTAAACAGATTTGAACTTCTCCGTCTTGTATAAGATTATAATTTTTCATACGGTCTATTTGAGTATTAGTTCCATAGCAATATATACCATCGTTTCTTGAAAAACTAAAACCAATTACTGCATCTTTTACCGGCTTCTTTATTTTATAATTTAATTTCAAAATCACATCATCTCCCGTGATAAATACGTTTTTTTTTCTCCCCATCAACTGACATAAACGAGAGTTCTGTAATTTTTACATCCCCTGCTCCCCAGCGCATAACTTCCTGCTGCTCGATCTCTATTTCAGTATTATCACAAGTCCCCTTTTCATCCTGTTCTTTTTCAATTTCTTCTAAAGTGGAACTATGATTTTCTAACGTATCTTGCAATTTTTCTGACATATATTTTAAATAGCCTGCATGCACATCATATACCTTTCCTTCCGCTCTTATCAACCCATCATGAATCCATATACTCCTGTCACAGATCTGCTCAATCTGCCCCAAGGCATGAGATACTATAACGATTGTAGTCCCTTCTGCCTTAATTTCCCTCAACTTATTAAAGCACTTCGCCTGAAAATTAGCATCCCCCACAGCCAGTATCTCATCAATCAGTAGAATATCTGCATCCACATTAATAGCTACAGAAAAGGCCAAACGCATATACATCCCGGAAGAATATGTCCTTATCGGATTATCAATAAACTCCTCCAACTCAGAAAAAGCAATAATGTCATCCATTCGCTGGTCAATTTCTTTCCTTGTCAAACCAAAAATAGACGCATTTGTATAGATATTCTGCCTTCCGCTCATATCAGGATGAAAACCGGCCCCCAACTCAATCAGGCTGGATACTCTGCCTTTCATCTCAATGGTTCCGGAATCCGGATACATAATTTTAGTAAGCAGTTTTAGTGTTGTACTCTTTCCGCAGCCATTATGCCCGATCAGCCCAATCGCTTCTCCCTTTTTCACCTCAAAGCTGATACCCTTTAATACTTCCCGCTCCTCATACTTTCTTCGTTTACTGAATAAGGTAAGCTCCTTTAATGTATAACCTTTATCTAAAAACACCTTAAATTTTTTGTTACATTTTTTACTTCTATCGCATTTTCTGGTTTCACTTATAACGCCTCCGCGAAATGTCGCTTTAATTTTCCAAATACAGTAACGCCAACGATCAGCATTACTACTCCAAATACAACTGCATGGATCAATGTTCCCAATTCCGGCACCTTTCCATAATATAAAATATCTCGATAAGCAACAATAACCGGTGTCATTGGGTTCAGATTAAACAGCCATAACATCTGCTCCGGCACCTGATCAACAGAATACATGACAGGTGATAAAAACTGCCAGGCCATAGTTATAATCCCTAAAAGATATTCCATATCTCTCAAATATACCGTAATTGCCGAAAACATCATAGTCATGCTCAATGCCAGAATATATTCTACAAGCATGATTATCGGAAGGTACAGCATAGCAATAAAACTGAGACCTTTTCCTGAAACAATAAGAACTGCCAAAACAACCAGAAGAGACAGAAGCATATTTACAAACTGACTGGTAACAAAAGCAATTGGAAGAATTTCTCTTGGAAAGTATATCTTCTTTACCATATCCTGCTGCGCCCAAATACAGCTGGAACCTCCCGCCAATGACGTACTGAAAAAAATCCACGGAATCAGCGCCACAAAAAGAAACAGATAATAATCCTCGATTCCATTTCTCATAATAACAGAAAAGACCAGTGTATAAACTCCCAGCTGCAGCAGCGGATTAATAAAGGTCCACAAAAAGCCAAGTGCAGAACCCTTATATCTTCCCTTTAGGTCTCTCCGCACCAGGCTGAATATCATTTCTCTATATGCATACAATTCTTGAATTGTTTTCATTCTTTTCTCATCCTTCTATCAACATTCTATACATATCAACTGTCTTTTCCCAGCTGTACTCTCTCTGAACATAATCTGTCGCAGCATTTCCCATCTGATTCTGACATTCTTCATCTGCCACAAGCTGGCTGAGATATTTCGCAAACTCCTCATATCCTGTATAGTAAAATCCGCCCTTACTTTTTTCACAATGCTGCCTCAGCACCTGACATTTGCCATTTACCAGCACAGGTACGCCCAAAGCCATGGATTCAAGTACGGAAAGGGACAGACTTTCATATTCTGATGGAAGAATCAGCGCTTTAGCTCCTGCCATCAGCCCATACTTGTCCTCCTCGCTGATATAGCCCAGACATTTTATATCTGGATGAGCCGGATCCTCTAACATCATTTTCCCCACCAGAATCAGTTTTAAAGGCCCTGTGGTTTCTTCTTTATATTTCTCAAAGAACTGAAAAAGCTGCTGACAGTTTTTCCCTGTATCAATCCGTCCTACATAGATTACATACTCTTCTTTTATCCCATACGTCCGATATGCCTGCTCTGTGTTAGGTGTCTCAGGAACTTCAATTCCGGCTCCGGCAATCACATGAGGCTTATTCTGAAGAGAAAACATCTCCTCAGCAAAATCCTCTTCTGCCTGTGTCAGATAGACAATGCCTCGTGGGCTTTGAAATACCTTCCGATACATCGGAAAATAGATACAGTATTCGTCATGAGCCGTAGGAATCAGAATTGCCTTTTCAGGACATTTCTCTATACCTGCTGCTGTTGTATAATAAAGGTACGTTACAAACAGGAATGCATCATAATCATTTCTGTGATTTCCGATATACTGGATCAATTCCGGACAGTAAGGCCCCTGTTCTCTCAGCCAAAGCTTCTGAAACAGCTTTTTTCCTGCCATGGGAAGATGGGTCATAATTCCATTGATCAGTCTGAACCGGCAGATATTCCGTGGTTTTCTGACTGCAAACCGCCTCACCAGTACGCCGTCCAGCATTTCTTCCCCTGGTTCATAATATGGCTTCCACTGATCATAGTCCAGAGCAGTAGTTGTCAGCACCTCTACCTGATAATACTGGTTCAGATGTTCTGCCAGTTTTTTCGTATAATACTCAGAACCGCCGTTTACTTCCCTTCCATACCGCTGATTAATAATTGCGATTCTCTTGTTCTTCATAGATCTCCCCAATTCTTTCCACTATAATCCCTGAAATTCGCTCCATGCTAAGTCTGTCCTCAATATAACTTTTCGCTCTATGAGCCATTTCTCTGCCATATGCAGGATCCCCATACAGACGTTTCATATAAGAGGCTGCCTGTCCTATATCCGGATCTGCCCAGCGATTTCCTTTTTTGAAAAGTCCAAGATCGTTTTTCAGTTCTACCAGCTGACAGTCTACCAGACAGGCTGTATCCCTTGTCATAAATTCGGTATTAGAAGACCAGTTGGTCGCAATTGTAGGTGTTCCCAGCATCATTGCCTCTGCCAGCACCAATCCAAAGCCCTCTGCCCGATGCAGGGACACTACGGCATCTACACAGCGGATCAAGCTGTTTACATGGCTTCTGTCCATAACCTGAGAGATAAAATATACATGGGGATAATCCTCCAGTTCTTTTTTCAGGGCATTGATCTCCTCATCTGTACAATTATTGATCTTGATTACCAGACCTGCCTTATCTTCTCTGGTAAAGGCTTTTTTATAAGCCTGTATAACTGCCTCCGGGTTCTTTCTCTCTGTCATGCTGGTTCTGTCATACATCATAAGGAACAGGTACATATCCTCTGGAAGTCCAAACTCTGACCGCTCATAGACCTGATCCAGTCTTGTTTCTACATGATATGGTACTGTTTTTACCGGAAGCTTTGTCTTTTTGCGGACTGCTCTGCTGATAAATTCAGATGGAGTCCATATTTCATCCAGACAGTGAAAACATGGGGTCCATTCCTCCGGAAATTCTTCCAATTCCCATAACCAGAACCCAATATTATAATGCCCGTCCCATACCTTTTGCCCCAGCTGCTGAAATGCAAGCCCCAGCTCATGGGGATTGATATGAATCAGGTTGATATTAAAAGGAAGATCACTGCTGATTTTCCCGGCAAACTGCATATCAGTGCTGGACATAATTCCCAACTGATCATACTGATATACAGAATATGGCATTCTGCTGTATTCCAATTCTGCTGCTACCAGACGACAGCTTTGCCCCAGTCCGGTATCAGCCTTTATATTGCCAATGAGATTTATACCATCTGCAAAACGTGTTCTGTCAAACGGTTCCACAGCTACATCCAGGAGCTTTTTATGGCTTTGGCGTATGACTCTTCCCTTCATCCTGCGAAGAAGTTCATGTGGAAACACTTTCAAAAGAACTGGTTTTAAGTGATCCGTTGTACTTACAATTATTTTTAACAGGCTCATTTTATATTCCTATTCTTTCCTGGTACTTAATATCTGCCATATCCGTCCGGCCTCTCTCTCTGATACCCTTCCTCCTCCAGCGCAGCTGTTGTCTGCCCTTCTGCTACACCTTCCGTGCTTTCCTTCATAAAAAGAATCTTTACTGTCATGAAAATAAGCTTCAGATCCAAGCGAAAAGAATAATTTTCAATATACATCAAATCCAGCTTCAGCTTATCATATGGCGTTGTATTGTATTTACCATAAATCTGGGCAAAACCGGTAAGACCTCCCTTTACCTTCAGACGGTAATCAAATTCCGGCATATATTCTCTGTATTCAGCCGCAATCTGGGGACGCTCAGTCTTGGTCCAACCAATGACATATCGCCCTTTAATATATTAAACAGCTGGGGCAGCTCATCCAGACGCACGCGGCGTATAATTTTTCCTACCGGTGTTACCCGCACATCCTTTTCTGCTGAAAGCCTTGCAACTCCATCCTTTTCTGCATCTTTGATCATGCTTCTGAACTTATAAACACAGAATTCCTTTCCCCCCCATAGTAAGGCGGGTCTGCTTATGGATCACTGGTGCGCCATCCTGAATCAAAATAGCCAGAGCGGTCAAAAGCATCAGTGGAGAAGACAGAATAATCCCCACCAAGGAGAGAACGATATCCATGGTTCGCTTCAGAACCTTCTGCTCAAAGGTAAATCCCTGATTCCGGGCCAATAATAACGGACTGTCAAAAAGGTTAATATCATCCGCCCCGCGAAGCATAATATCTGAAATCTTAGGCAAGATATAGGTACGTATTGAGTGCTCAAAACAGTATTTTAAAATATGATTTCGAGCCTGACAGGGAATATCTCCGATAATCACTGAATCGTAATCCTGAATCCGACTGGCAACATACTCCATCCCTCTTTTTACATTTACGGTTTCACATATGTTATATTTGTCATCTCTTGTACGGATTTTGTTCATCAGGCCAAAAGCCGGACGCTCTCCATAAATCAGTATCATCTTTCTGGGCGGAAACATTTTGGAATAAATCCACTGAAAAAAGCTGGCCCACAATACGATAACTGCTATTTGCAGCACAGTTATAATAAATAAAGGTCCTGCATTTACAAAATGACGATCCAGAAGGCAGATCTGGATATAAGTTATGGCATTTACGCAAAAAAGGCCCAATATCTGTGAATAGATAATCTCCCCCTTTCGCAAATACCCCACCTTCAAACCACCGTAAATATGGACGAAAAAGAACAGAAGTACTCCATACAGAGCTACCATCAGCCAGTTTCCCTTTCTAAAAAAGGGAAGTTCGATATTACTGTTATAATGGTACAGCCAGACAATCCAATATAAGGACATCTGCATAGCTATCACTGTAAGAGAGGACATAAATTTGATAATGCGTTTAAACTGCTCTCTCTGATTCATAATATATCTTTTTCCTCCCTGTTTCTGCACATAATAAACCTCAATACAGTATAGCATTTAACGCTTTCAAGCGCAACTTTACAATAACACTAAAAAAATGGTTTTTCTTTAAAAATTTATTAATTATGCTGTATTTTTCCTATATTTATGTAAAAAGAAAGATCCCTGCAAGCCTTGTATCATCAGGCTTAACATGGATCTTTGATAATTTTACATTTTATACCGAGTATCTCTCAGAAGCGCTTCATACTCCTTCATCAGCCCGGAAAACAACGCCTGCTCTGAATAATGTGTTTCAACGCGTTTTCTGGCCCGCTTTCCCATCTCAGCACGCTCCCGGGGATGTTCTTCCATCCATCTCAATGCTTCTGACAGCTGAACCGGATCTTCCGGGGGAACTGTCAATCCTGTTTCCCCATGAATGCTGACCTCCGGCACCCCGCTTTTTAAATTTGTATTCACAACCGGGATTCCATAAGCCATTGCTTCTAATTGAACCAGTCCAAAGGCCTCACTGCGCTGGGTCGAAGGAAGCACAAATACGTCAGCCTCACGGTAGCACTGCTTTAGCTGCTCATCTGATACCTTTCCCAGAAATGTCACTCTATCCTGTATCTCCAATTCCCGGCATTTCTGCTTCATTTCTTCCTCCAGAACCCCATCTCCCACCACAGTGAGCTTTACCGATTCAGGAAGGCACTTTACTGCATCAATCAAAACAGCTATCCCTTTATAATATACAAGCCGCCCCACAAACAGAATCTGCATCCCCTTATTGTTTCGTGAACAGCCATATTCATCAATATATTCCCTGCCATCCCGGAGAATGCTTTCGCTTACCGCAAAGGGAACCACGTGACATTTATCCAGATAAGGTCCAAGATATTTTGATCCTTCAGCCACTCCCCTGGCTCCTACCAAAATCACATCTGCACGTCTTAAGAATGCTTCCATAACCGGCCGGTAGAATATCATCCATTTTTTTTGCTTTACAACATCACTATGCCAATAAGCTGCCACCTTTCCCTTATAACCGGATAACAGGCAAGCTAAATCTCCCAATGGAAAGGGCATATGGAACTGTATGATGTCCACATCCTGGGACATACGCCTTAATTTCCATATGAAGGAAAATGAAATTGGAACCGATGCAATTACACCAAAGCTTCCTGCACGATGTACCTGTACCTTATTTACACGTTCTGAAATTCCCCTTCCCTTTTTTTGGCATACCAGCACTTCCAGATCTGTCTTTTCATTCAGCCCTTCTGAAATCTGCTGCAATGTTTTTTCAATTCCGCCCACTTCCGGATAATACAGCTTATTTACCTGAAGTACCTTTATTTTTTTCATATAAAACCATACTCCTTTGGACCAATGCAATCAGGAATCCGATCTTCCTGCTGAAATCCCTATTGCTATCAAAAGCATCACAAGAGGCATTACCATAGGAACGCTTATGTTTACAACTGCCTGTACACAATAGCAGACCACACCAAATACAAATGCCATAATTACCGGTCTCTTCAAACCGGTTCGAATCATATGATACAAAGAAGTTCCCAGCATAGATACGTAGGAAATTAAACCTACAATCCCTATTGTGATCAGATACTGCAGATATTCATTATGGACATTTTCGAATTTCTGTTTGCTTATACTCAACATTTCATCCCAGAAATTCTGAACAGTAATCACGCCAAATGTATCCGGGCCATATCCAAACAACTTATGACTCAATGGAAAATCATCATATATTTTCAGGGCTAATTTCCATACATACCCTCGTCCTGTTCCCCACTCATTGTCGAGTATAACATAATTGGCAACAGCTCCATACCGCTCTCCATTTCCTGCGATATTAGCATCATAAAGGACAAAAAGAATCACTGCTGCTGCACAAATCACCACAGCCAGCCAGATATATCTATATAAATTAGTTGCTTTGATTTCGCGTCCCTTTCGTTCTGCTTTGCAATTATACAGATAAAATCCTGCCGTAATCCCCCATAATATCAATACAATTGCCCACATCCCAGGTATACGGGTAAAGAAATTAAATATACCGCTTATTTCCTGTACACGATCCCCAAATGCAGCTTCAATTTTATCAATAGCAAAAATAATAGTTAAAAATGTAGAAATAATTACTAAATATGACTGAATACCTTTTCTGTCTGCAAACAGATATAACGGAAGAAGTCCCAGCAACGCAAACAATGCAAGATATGCATTATCACTAACTCCCATAACCATAGCAGTTAATGCCATAACCAGACAAATATAATACCAGAGCTTTCGTCCTGTCTTCTTCTCAGCAGAAAACAGCACAGCACTCACTCCCAGTGGAAGAGCCAGATATGACGTATATGTGTTAATATTTCCCAGTGTTGAAACAAAAATATCATAATCATCCGGAGAAATTTCCTTCTTAAATCCCAGTGGGTCCAGATAAAAGAAATGCAGAATTCCCAGAATACATACAATCAGACCTGCTCCTAAAAATACATCTGCATACCATTTTTTAAATTCCAGGCAGCGTGTTACAAGAAAATAACACAGAATATAAAGCAGTATCAAAAATAATCCACAGTACCGCCCTTCATTTCCCCAAAATGACTCATATTTATATTCTGACTGAAGGGTAGAAATCGCTGCTGATAACGCAAAAGCAATCATCGCCCAGTCTACAACCGTCAAAGCAGATATCTTGACCTCACTGCGGATCATTTTCATCACTTCCCCGCCATAAAGAAGCCTGTCCCGGCGAATATAAATAACAGCTGCTATCGCTGTAAACACCGCCATCCCGATCACCATAGCGCAGTAATAATAATATTTCACAACCAGAATATTAAAATAATAATCCTGAAATACAATAGGAAGCCGGCCAGAATCAGAAGGGTAAATACGCTGACAATCCTGCTGTTTGTCCTGCGCCACTCCTCCCTGAACTGGCCAATCTGGGCCTCCATGGAATATGAACTTTGATTTTGATCCATTTTCAACCTCTTTTCGATTTCACTTCTGTGTGGTATATTGATTTTCACGCTCTACAGTATACCATCTTGCCCTTAAATACGCAATGTATAAGCGTTTTCTCCTTGTGATTCTCCTTGTGATTCTTCGCAGTCAAAACGCTTTTATCCCCCCTCTCCTGCCATGTGGCGATAATTTTCCTTATCGGAAGTATAATCTACTCGTAATGCAATTAAGGAATTTCAAAAAGTATTTCAAAAACAAAAAGGAGAGTGCATTCATTATGAAGAAGCAGACAAAGTTAGTTGCTGTACTTTCAACAGCAGCACTTCTCGCTATCGGCGCTTCCATGACTTCTTTCGCAGCTACTGGCTGGGCAGAGGAAGACGGAACATGGGTATACTACAACCGTGACGGCGAGAGAGCAACCGATTCCTGGAAGAAGTCCGGAAACAACTGGTATTACCTGGACAGCGACGGTGAGATGGCAATCGATCAGCTCATCGAGGACGGCGATGATTACTACTACGTAGATATCAACGGCGTTATGGCTTCCAATCAGTGGGTTGCTATTGAGAATGAGGACGCTGGAAATGACGATGAGCCAGATCAGAACTGGTATTACTTCCAGGCTAATGGTAAGGCTTTAAAGAATGGCGATAACAGCAAGGTTGCTTTAAAGACCATCAACGGCAAGAAGTACGCTTTCGATGACGAAGGCAAGATGCTGTGGGGCTGGGTAAATGAAGATGATCCATCTCATATTGACGATACAGACGGAAATGCATTTGAAACCGGTGATTACTATTTCGGTAGCGCAGATGATGGTGCAATGACCACTGGATGGTTACAGTTAGATATCACCTATAGTGATGCTGAAAGCAACAGCAGCTATAAGTACACAGGTGCTGCGTTCACTGATGATGAAGATCAGACACGTTGGTTCTACTTTAAGTCCAACGGTAAGAAAGTAGCTGCTGAATCTGCTGATGGCAATACCAAGGATAAAACTATCAACGGTAAGAAGTATGCTTTCGATAATTACGGCGCAATGGTAGCTGAGTGGTCTCTCAATGATAAGGATCTGTCTAAGGTTAATGGTTACGGAGATAATTTCACTGCAAGCTTATCAGAGGCAGGTACTACAATCCATGTTGCATCCGGAAACCAGGTTGTTGCAACCAGAGCAAATGCAACCTCAGCGCTGAATGGTGCTGGAAATGATGCACAGTACACACGTGTATGGAAGTACTTCAACAGCGTTGAAGATGGTGCCCGTGTAAGCAAGGGTTGGTTCAAGGTTGTTTCTGCTGAAATGATCAATGCAGAAAAATATGATGATGATGAAGATGCATGGTACTATGCAGATGGAAGCGGCAACCTGTATGCTGGTGAATTCAAGACTATCAAGGGCAAAAAATATGCGTTCCGTAATGATGGACGTATGCTTAGCGGCCTGAAGTTCATCCTTGAAAATGATAATGATCTCCTTGTAAAGGCTGATGATGATGGAAGCTATCCATTTGACAATGAAGATGATTTCCTTGCCAATGCAGCTAATTATTATGAGGGCAACGGTTATAAGTGCTACTATTTCGGTGACGGAGAAGATGGCGCTATGAGAACCGGAAAGCTGTCAGTGTCTATTGATGGTGAAAATCAGAACTTCTACTTCCAGAAATCTGGTGGTAAGAAGGGCGCTGGTTTAACCGGTGAGAAGGATGACAAGCTGTACCAGTCTGGTATGCTGTTAAAAGCCGGATCTGATGAAAAATATCAGGTTGTAAAGAAAGAAGAAAAGACAAAGATTGGCAGCACCGACACATATACAACTTATGTAAAACTGGATGATGCCAAGGCATTTATGGAAGATGTTGTAAATGAAGGTGGTAGTGTAAGTTCTAACCTTGTTAACGGAGTAGCAGATGAGGCTGATGTGGCTATTGGAAATGGTGCTACTAAGAAGGCAAAAGATTTGACTGAATCTTACAGCATTACATTGCCAACCGGAGGAAACGTTGAGTATATTCTGGTAAATACATCTGGTAAAATCATCGACAAGAAGGGCAAGAGCAAAGATGGTAACGATTACAACTATGTAACTGATACCAACGGAACAATCAAGCACCTTTATGTTGAGGACTAATTCCATATAATTTAATAATCTGGGGGAAGCGTTGTAACTGATTGGTTGCAGCGCTTTCTTTATACAAAAACACACGAAAGGAAATTGAGTGCATGAAGAAAAAATGGTTTACAATTATTGGACTGTCTGTAGCTTTGGCTGTAATTTCACCTGCTGCTGTTTTTGCAGATACAGCGGCATCCGCCACTGTTACCATGGAACCTTGCGGAGCGTATCTTTTCGAGTGGCGTCCGGTAGACTGTGGAAATGGACGCGCATTTGCCATTCTAGTTGGCGGAAATACGTTGACAGAATCTGATGTTATTTTAAAAAGAGGTTATGATTATAATTATACCTTCAACCCTAATTCAGCAGCACGGCCATGGGGAACAGTACCGGATTTGGTAAATTATAACGGTATATGGGCAGTACCAGACAATGAGAGACAAATCCCCGATGGAATACAACCTACCCTGCAAATCACTCTTCTGACAAACAACAAAAACATGGACACAAATGAACGCTACATTGATGTGGTTCATCTTCCGGATGGAACCGATATTTCTTCTCTCCCACCGGAAGTCCGCAAATATTTAATTAATGTAGATGGCTCAGATGCAGGTGCATATGACGGAACTGTTACTTCTGGGTGGTTTATAGATGGCACAAACAAAAAATACCGTAATTATGATGGCACCTTTGTAACAAATACATGGATGCGCCTGGAGGAGGAAAGCTATTATTTTGATGAAAATGGTGTAATGCTGACAGACACTATCACTCCGGATGGGATTTATGTAAATGCAAATGGCGAAAAAACCTCATATCTTCCCGGTTGGAAACAGGTAGACGGAAATTGGCGTTATATTCAGAAAAATGGTTATTATGTAGCTAATGACTGGGTGACAGATAACGGAAAATCATATTATTTTAATCTTGCTTGCAATATGGTTGTTAATACTACAACCCCAGATGGATACTATGTAGGAGAAGATGGTGCATGGGATGGAAATCCTTCTGCAAATGTAAATAAAGAAAATGTTGGACCGGCTGGAACAAATACCACTGGCTGGATTAAGATTGCAGATGATTGGAAGTATATCGATTCTAATGGTGAATATACAGTAAATGACTGGCGTCAAAGTGCAGATGGTGTTGGTATTATCTTGGATATAATGGAAATATGCTGAAAAACCAAACTACACCGGATGGATATTATGTTGATGCAGAAGGCTTATGGGATGGAATGTCTCCTGCTGAATAATTTTGTAAAACAAGGAGAGAACAGGTCTGCAATCTCTCTAATATGAGCGTTGGAGATCGTTTCAAAGTTGAGACTATGAAGAAAAGAGCCTGTTGATAAAATTACTTTTTCAGCGTCAAAAACTATGGAACAGTAAACATTATTGATACAGCTATTATAAAAACAGGGTAATTTTCTATTTCTCTTTATAACAGAAATAGTCTTTACCCTGTTTTTTATATGCCGTTATTTGCTGTCAATTTGCTGTATTTTCGTCCCAGACACCATCTGCGTCTACATAGAATCCATCAGGTGTAGTTGTATCTTTCAGCATCCATCCGTCTTCATTGAGGTAGTACCACTTTCCGTCCTGCCCCTGCTTCCAGCTGTTAATAAGATAAGTGCCATCTTCCTGTTTGAATTTCCAGCCCGTGTCAACAGGTTCCCAACCTTTGGAAACACCGGGGCCAAGATTTACAGTCTCTTTTATTTGTGCGGAAGCATTTCCATCCCAAACACCGTTCTCATCTACATGATAACCGTCCGGTGTATCGGTATTTACTTCCATCAAAGCAGCCATATTGAAGTAATAATATTTTCCATCGGTATCCTGATACCATGTATTAGCCATATAATAGCCATTCTTCTGGATATAACGCCAGCCATCCTTATCCTGGAACCAGCCCGGCATATAGGACACTCGCTTTCCTTCTGCGGTTACATAATGTCCATCCGGTGTAATAGTATCCTTAAGCATTACCCCATTCTCATCCATGTAATACTGATCCTCATCCAGAGTAAGCCATCCGGTAATATAGGTTCCATCCGGTTTTAAATACTTCTGGGTTCCATCAGCCTCAGTCTGCCATCCGGGAGTTACGGTGCCGTTGTAGGCACCTGCATCAGAGGTGTCCACATTGATCAGGTACTTGCGAACTTCGGCCGGAAGAGATGAGGGATCGACATTTCCCGGAAGATGAACAACATTTACATAGCGTTTATCTGTATTCAGATTTTTGTTATTGGTTTTCAGGACAATCTGAAGAACCGGCTGTGTATTTTCAGGAAGGGAAGCCCAATTTTCAGGAATCGCCCATACTCCATCTACATTTACCAAATCTGGAACGGTTCCCCATGGTCTTGGATAAGTCATGGGATCAAAGGTATAGGCATAGTCGTATCCCCGGTTCAGGATTACATTGCTTTCAGCAATTGTATTTCCGCCTACCAGAATCGCAAAATAATTTCCGTTTCCGCAGTCAACGGGACGCCATTCAAAGAGATAAGCACCGCAGTTTTCCATAGTGGTACTAGTGAGAGAAGAATTAACCGCTGCAAAAGCAGGATAAGCAGAAGCAGTTGCCATTACAGCAGCCAATCCTAAGCATAATAAGTGTTTTTTGAACATAGAAAACCTCCTTATATAATATGGTTTTATTAGTAAAAAAGAAAGAAGCGTTACAGCTAACATATCTCTATATCAGCTATAACGCTTCCCCCTTATGTCATATTAAATAAATTGACTATAATTTCTACAGAAGATTTAGTCCTCT
>ENA-OPYY01000364-OPYY01000364.1-human-gut-metagenome-genome-assembly--contig:-NODE-364-length-16247-cov-1.297953_pt1 | contig 16247 bp, 20 predicted proteins | sample MGYA00242472_ERZ504481 | MGnify/ENA primary metagenome ERZ504481 (study PRJEB26092, sample SAMD00036265) | human gut metagenome | host: Homo sapiens | study: EMG produced TPA metagenomics assembly of...
GAGATATTTCAACACGATATGCGCGAGTGGCTCAGTTGGTGGAGCGCGACCTTGCCAAGGTCGAGGCCGCGGGTTCGAGTCCCGTCTCGCGCTTTTTTTATTTCTTAAAAATAAAAAGTAGGACACTTTTTAGAAAGTGTCCTACTTTTTCTCTATTAAACTTTTTGTGCTTCTATGTTGAGAATTAAACGGATAAAATCCTTAGATTTCGGCGCTGTCGCCAGAAATCGTATGTCGTATGTAACAGTACCTTCGGTAATGGTTTTATCTTCTGTGCTTAGACCTTTAATCATGGAGTTGGTAACGATATTCGTTTCATCTGGTGTAACGGGAACCTTTGCAATCTGAGGTTCACCCTCGATGTAATTGTCCATAATTTCTTGAATACTGCAATTTCGGTATTCTTTTAGACAATTCTTCATAATCCATGCAAGAATAACCTTTTCTGAAAGAAGACGCTTGCAAGCGGCGTCATAATCAGCATGGCTTCTCGCTGTATGAAGTGTTTTGGATAACGTTGTTCCGACCTCCAATAAATCACCACCTTGCTTGTCTTAAATTTAGTATAAGACAGCCCATACAGAAATACAAGGGGAAAACAGAAAAAGAGCATGACGGATAACCTTGCGAATGGATAAAGGAGAGGGAATTTTAGAAAAAGTCCGTGAGGTAGCAGAAAAAGAAAAGATTAAATTGGCAGATATTAGTGCATTGGGAGCTGTCAGTGAATTTACAGTGGGCGTGTTTGACACAGAGGCAAAAGAATACCATGCAAATGAATTTAAAGGAAGCTTTGAAATAGTTTCTTTGACAGGAACCATTAACACCATGAATGATGAATTTTACTGCCATCTTCATATGAGTGCAGGAAATGAAAAAGGACAAGTGTTCGGAGGGCATTTAAACAGGGCAATTATCAGTGCAACGTGTGAAATGGTTATTACGTTAATTGACGGAAGAGTAGACAGACGATTTGAGAAAGAAGTAGGATTAAATCTGTTTCAATTTCAGTAAATGTGGAAATATTTAAAAAACTGTGGTACAATAGGTGCACAAAAAGACTCAATGCTAAGGAGGTAGTTGCTTTATGAAAATGATTTTTGCGATTGTACGAAAAGAAGATGAGGGATTTGTAATAGAGCGATTAAATAAAGAGAAAATCAGTGTGACAAAGCTTTCCAGTACAGGTGGATTTTTACGTAAAGGAAACGCCACATTGATGATTGGTACAGAGGATGAACAGTAGATACGGTACTTCAGATTATTAAAGAAGAATGTTCCAGACGTCAGGAGGTCATGATGAACCCTGCTTATTCTGCTGGCACAAAAGGTCCTGTTATGGGATATGCAGCTCCGCCGGTAACCATTGAAGTAGGCGGTGCAACAGTATTTATTGTAAATGTAGAGCAGTTTATTAAATTATAGAGAAAAATAGAATAGGCATAGGAGAAAATAATATGTTAGAATCGGTACAAAGGCGCCGGATTTTTCATTGCCGGACCAGAACGGAGAAATTCATAGTCTGGAAGAATATAAAGGAAAAAAAGTAATTTTATATTTTTATCCAAGAGACAATACCGCAGGCTGTACAACGCAGGCTTGTGGTTTTGCCGAGCGATATCCTCAGTTCTTAGAAAAAAACGCTGTGGTTTTAGGGGTAAGCAAGGACAGTGTTGCTTCACATAAAAAATTTGAGGAAAAGTATGAGCTTCCTTTTACATTGTTATCTGATACGGAATTATCCTGTATTCAGGCTTATGATGTATGGAAAGAGAAAAATAATTACGGAAAGAAGACTATGGGTGTGGTTCGCACCACCTATTTAATTGACGAGCAGGGAATAATCGTAAAAGCTTTCGGAAAAGTAAAAGCAGCAGATAATCCTGCACAGATGTTAGAGGAATTATAGGATTATTTATGAAGATTATTATTTCACCGGCAAAGAAAATGAATGTAGATACAGACTGTCTGCCGATACAGGGGCTGCCAAAGTTTTTACCGGAGGCAGAAAGCTTATGTGAGAAAATCAGGGGATATACTTACGAGGAGCAGAAAGCATTGTGGAAATGCAATGACAAAATCGCAAGACTAAACGCAGAGCGTTTTCGTGATATGAATTTGAAGACAGGTCTTACACCGGCAATCCTGTCCTACGAGGGCTTGCAGTATCAGCACATAGCGCCACAGGTTTTCACAGAAAAAGAGCTGACCTATATTCAGGAGCATTTGTGTATTTTATCGGGATTTTACGGGGTGTTAAAGCCTTTTGACGGAGTGACACCTTATCGTTTGGAAATGGGAACCAAGCTGGAAACAGAAGGGTGCAAAGATTTATATGAGTTCTGGGGAGATAAGTTGTATCAAGAAGTAATAAAGGACGACGGAATTGTCATTAATCTGGCATCTAAAGAATACTCTCAAAGCATTTCCAAATATATTTTGCCAAAGGAGCGCTTCATTACGGTAGAATTTGGAGAAGTTCATAATGGAAAGGTAAAGCAGAAAGGGACTTTTTCAAAGATGGCGAGAGGCGAGATGGTTCGTTATATGGCGGAAAATCAGATAGAAGATATTGAAAAAATAAAAGAGTTTCATGTTATGGGACTGCAGTATGCAGAAGAGTTTTCAAATGAAAATAAAATGGTATTTACTGTATAAAAATGATATTGGGAGCATAAAAATACCGACAATCTACGGACAGTAAAATGTCTGAAAGATTGTCGGTGTTTTATTATTCTATTACATAAATCCAGTCCTTCGGAGCTTCAATAGTTCCCATCTGAATTCCTGTAAGGGTATTGTATAACTGTTTTGTCACTTCGCCCATGGCTTCCATGCCGCTTGGGAAACAGATTTCTTTTCCGTGGTCTACGATTTTGCCTACTGGAGAGATTACAGCGGCAGTTCCGCAAAGGCCGCACTCTGCAAAGTCCTGAAGCTCATCCAGATAAACTTCTCTTTCTTCTGCTTCCAGTCCCAGATAATCTTTTGCAACCTGTAAAAGGGAACGGCGTGTAATAGAAGGAAGAATACTGTTGGATTTCGGTGTGACTACTTTTTTATCCTTTGTGATAAAGATAAAGTTTGCTCCTCCTGTTTCTTCTACTTTTGTTCTTGTTGCTGCATCTAAGTATAGGTTTTCATCATAACCTTCTTTATGTGCATCTACAATAGCATGCATACTCATGGCATAGTTCAGTCCTGCTTTAATGTGTCCTGTTCCACAAGGAGCAGCTCTGTCAAAATCGCTGACTCTTAAAGTGAGTGGCTTTACACCACCTTTAAAGTAGGGGCCTACCGGTGTGGTAAATACACGGAACTGATATTCATCTGCTGGTTTTACGCCGATAACAGGATTTGCTCCAAACATATATGGTCGGATATACAGAGAAGCACCGGAACCATAAGGAGGAACAAAAGCAGAATTTGCTTTTACTGTTTTAGCCACTGCATCGAGAAATCTTTCAGCAGGAAATGGCGGCATTTCCAGTCGGTTTGCTGAGTCCACCCATACGCTGGCTATTAGTCAGGGCGAGGTACTATCTTTCCATCCTTTGTGGTATATGCTTTTAATCCTTCAAAGACAGTTTGTGCATATTGCAGCACACCTGCACATTCATTAATAACTACATTGGCATCTGTTGTCAAAGTGCCTTCGTCCCATTTCCCCTCTTTGAAATTGGATACATAACGGTAGTCTGTCTGCATATAACCAAATCCAAGATTTTTCCAATCAATATTCTTTTTATCCATTTTCATCCTCCATTCTGCTGCATAGCTGAGCGAAAACAGCTTTTATGTAATTTTTTAACATTATAAAACTTTAACGTGTGAATTGCAAGAGATGTTCCGTTGCTTTTTTGCAATCTTTCATATATAATTTAAGGAAACAGTAATCACGGGTTGGTAAAATTGGACTGTTAGAATAGGAGTGAATGACATGCCGGTGAATGATTGGAATAATCTGGGGCGAGATGTGAAGGATATTGTGCAGCATGCAATTAACAGCGGAGATTTCAGCGCATTAAACAGAGATTTAGGTGCGACGCTTGACAGCGCTCTCGGAAATGTTGCGCAGAGTATGAAAAGAGCGGGAAATGCTTACAGCAACAAGTATAGCTATAAACCTTTTGGAGGCTATCGAAACCCTTCACAGAGAGAACGGATGAAGGAAGCCAGAGAAGAATTTGCCTTATTTGTCAATACAAACGGAGCAAAGGCATTGGGACTTCTTTTTACAACATTGGGAATTGCCCTTACTATTATGTTTGGCGTAACAGCGGGAATATTGGGGATTTTATCTCTTTTTATAGGAAGCATTGCTTCTAAAATCGGTACGGTAATGATGATTTTCCTGCCGGCTATGGGACTTAGCGCTATTATGGGTATCTGCGGAAACCGTTTACGAAAGAAAATTAAAAGATTTCGTTCTTATGTAAAAACTTTAAACGGAAAACCTTATGCAAATGTAAAGGATTTGGCAAAAAGCGTCAGAAAATCAGAAAAGTTTGTACGTAAGGATTTAAAGAAAATGATTGACAAACGAATGTTTTTGGAAGGTCATCTGGATAAAAACGGCGTGTGTTTTATGGCGACAGACGATGCTTATGAGCAGTATTTAGAGACAGAACGAAACATGGAGGAAAGAAAAGCGGAAGAAGCAAGAAGACCGAAAACACAGCTTTCTGAGGATGTGCAAAAGGTTATTGAGGAAGGTAATCGTTATATCGAAGAAATCAGAAGAAGCAACGATGCTATTCCGGGAGTGGAGATTTCCAATAAAATGTATCATCTGGAAAATGTAATCCGAAGAATTTTTCAGAGGGTAGAAAAGCATCCGGAGCTTATCAACGATTTACATAAGTTTATGGATTATTATCTTCCTACTACCATGAAGCTTTTGAATGCTTATGAGGAATTGGATAAGCAGGATAAGCAGGGAGAAAATATTAAAACAGCAAAATCGGAAATCGAAAATACATTAGATACCATTAACGTTGCTTTTGAAAATCTGCTGGACAGCTTTTATAAAGAAACCGCATGGGATGTATCATCGGATATATCTGTTTTAAAGACCATGTTTGCCCAGGAGGGACTGACAGAGAAAAACAATTTTCAGGGAAAGGATAATTAAATTATGAGTGATGAATTAAAAGATTTTACAGTAACACCTACCTTACTTTTGAGCCTTTACAGGAACAGGCTCCTGTGGCAGAGGTGAAGAAAGAAGAACCGGCAAAGCCTGAGATGGACGACAGTATTTTATCTGAGGAAGAAAGAAAAATCGTAGATGATTTTGCACGTCAGATTGACATTCGAAATTCAGCGGCAATTTTGCAGTACGGAGCAGGAACACAGAAGAAAATGGCTGATTTTTCAGAGGATGCTCTTGAGAAGGTGCGCACCAAAGATTTAGGCGAAGTAGGGGATTTGCTGGAAAACGTAGTGACAGAATTAAAGAATTTCGATGCGGAAGAAGAACGCAAAGGATTATGGGCTTTTTCAAAAAGGGAGCAAATAAGCTGGAAGCCATGAAAAACAAGTATTCCAAAGCAGAAGCAAATGTAAATAAAATTGTGGAAACTTTGGAAAAACATCAGATACAGCTTATGAAGGATGCGGCAATTATGGATAAAATGTATGCCTTAAACTTAAATTATTTTAAAGAGCTGTCTATGTATATTTTGGCCGGAAAGAAGAAGCTGGAAGAAATCCGTTCAACGGAGCTGCCTCAGCTTATGGCAAAAGCACAGGCAAGCGGTTTTCCGGAAGATGCACAGGCTGCAAAGGACTTGGACTCTCTGTGTGAACGTTTTGAAAAGAAAATCCATGACTTGGAGCTGACACGTATGATTGCCGTACAGACAGCGCCGCAAATCCGTCTGGTACAGGGAAATGACACTTTAATGGCAGAAAAAATTCAGTCTACTATTGTAAACACCATTCCTCTTTGGAAAAGTCAGATGGTAATTGCTCTTGGCGTGGCACATTCCACAGAGGCCGCAAAGGCGCAGAGAGAAGTAACAGATATGACAAATGCTCTTTTACAGAAGAATGCTCAGACTTTAAAAATGGCTACCATAGAAGCTGCAAAAGAGTCTGAAAGAGGAATTGTAGATATTGAAACATTACAGAAAACAAACGAGTCCTTAATCAGCACCTTTGATGAAGTTATGAATATTCAGCGGGAAGGCAGAGAAAAGAGACGTGCAGCAGAGGCAGAAATGTATCGTCTGGAAGGTGAATTGAAACAGAAACTTTTACAGATTAATTATTAATTGGAGGTGTCTTTATGTATCGTGAGCGATACAAAGGTTGTGCAGATTGGGGATAAGAAAATCGGTGGGGGAAATCCCATTTTAATACAGTCCATGACCAATACAAGAACAGAAGATGTAGAGGCAACCGTACAGCAGATATTGGCGCTGGAGGCAGCAGGATGTGAGATTGTCAGATGTACCGTGCCTACCTTAGAGGCAGCAGAGGCATTAAAAGAGATTAAAAAGAGAATTCATATTCCTTTGGTGGCAGATATTCATTTTGATTATAAAATGGCCATTGCTGCTATGGAAAATGGCGCTGATAAAATCCGTATTAATCCGGGAAATATCGGTGGTATTGAGAAAATAAAAGCAGTAGTAGACGTTGCAAAAGAGAGAAATATTCCTATTCGTGTAGGTGTAAACAGTGGTTCTTTGGAGAAAGAGCTGGTAGAAAAATATCACGGTGTCACTGCTGAAGGACTGGTAGAAAGTGCCCTTGATAAAGTGAGAATTATTGAAGATTTAGGGTATGATAATCTTGTAATCAGCATTAAATCCTCTGATGTAATGATGTGTGTAAAGGCACATGAATTGCTGGCAGAACAGACCAATTATCCCCTGCATGTAGGCATTACGGAGGCAGGGACTTTATATTCCGGAAATATTAAATCAGCCGTAGGTTTGGGGATTATCTTATATCAGGGAATTGGAGATACTATTCGTGTGTCCCTGACCGGCGACCCGGTAGAGGAAATCAAATCAGCAAAGAGAATTTTAAAGACCTTAAATCTCAAAAAAGGCGGAATTGAAGTGGTATCCTGTCCAACCTGCGGAAGAACGAAGATTGATTTAATCGGACTGGCAAATCAGGTGGAAACTATGGTGCAGGAATTTCCTCTGGATATTAAGGTTGCCGTTATGGGCTGTGTAGTAAATGGTCCCGGAGAAGCAAAAGAAGCAGATATCGGCATTGCGGGAGGTAAGGGAGAAGGTCTTCTGATTAAAAAAGGAGAAATCGTGAAAAAAGTTCCTGAGGCAGAGCTTTTATCTGTGCTTCGGGAAGAACTTGAAAACTGGAAATAAGTATGGAGGCATTGTTTCATGGAGAAAGAATTTCTGGATGTGTTTCGAAATCTGGAAGTAGGTGAGGAGCTTCGTGCGCTTTTAAAGGAAGTGGCGGTTACGAAGATTGCCGTTAATCCGCAGAAGGACCGTATCCGAATTTATATCCGCAGCCGCCAATGGATACATAAAAAGTATATTTATACCTTGGAAAGAGCAGTTTCGCAGCAGTGCTTTCCGGGGGTGAGCATGGAGGTAAAGGTGCTGGAAAAGTTTACCCTTTCCAGTCAGTATACCCCTCAGTTATTCTTTGAGGCGTACCAATCGTCCATGGCTCTGGAGCTTAAAAATTACAGCATTCTGGTCTTTAATATGTTCCGGAATGCTGTAATTACGTTTCCGCAGACAGATACCATGCACATACTTTTACAATCCACAGTGCTGGCGAAAAGTAAGGAAGATGAACTGGTACAGTATATAGAAAAAATCTTCTGTGAAAGATGTGAGTTTTCTTTAAAAGTAGAGACAGAATATGAGGAAATAAAGGAAAGTAAATTCCGAAAAAGCAGCGATATCCGCATTGCACAGGAAGCGGCTCATATTGTAGAAATGTCCTCTCTCGGAAAAGAAAAAGAGGAGCTTGAGGAGGTAAAAGAAGAACCGAAGAAAGCTCCTGTAAAACAAAAGGAAAAAGAAAAGACAAAGACGGAGAAGAAAGAAGCGCCTGCAAAACGTGGATTTTCTGACTTTAAACGCAGTGTAAAACGCTCTGACAATCCTGATGTACTGTATGGAAGGGACTTTGATGACGAAGTAATTCCATTGGAAAACGTGCAGACAGAAATGGGAGAGGTCTGTGTCAGAGGAAAGATTATGTCCTTGGAAAAGAGAGAAATCCGAAACGAAAAAACGATTATTATCTTTTCTATTACCGATTTTACAGACTCCATTACCGTAAAAATGTTTAGCCAGAAACGATCAGGTAGAGGAGATTACAGAAGGCGTTAAGGAAAAAGCGTTTGTAAAGCTGAAGGGAATTACCACTATTGACCGATATGACAGCGAGCTTACCATAGGCTCTGTTGTGGGGATTAAGAAAATTGCCAGCTTTGAAAACAGCCGTTCTGATAATTATCCAGAGAAGCGTGTGGAGCTTCACTGCCATACAAAAATGAGCGATATGGACGGGGTATCCGACGCAAAAGCCTGATTAAACGTGCCTACGAGTGGGGACATAAAGCTATCGCCATTACCGACCACGGGGTTGTGCAGGCATTTCCTGAGGCGAACCACTGCTTTGACTCTTGGGGAGGCGTCGTTCCTCCAGAGGCAGATTTCAAGGTGATTTACGGTGTGGAAGCTTACCTTGTAGATGATTTAAAAGGAATTGTGCAAAACAGCAAAGGGCAGAGCTTACATGCGCCTTATGTGGTATTTGATATAGAAACCACAGGATTTTCCGCTTTAAAAGATAAGATTATTGAAATTGGTGCAGTAAAGCTGGATGAGAACAGAAATATAGTGGATTCTTTTCAGGAGATTATAAAACCTGTAGTTTACCACCGTCTGCATTTTCGTACGAAGGAAATTTTGGGAATTACTTCAAATAGATTGGAGGAAGGTATTCCTTTTAAAGCTGCTGTAAAGAAATTTCTGGAGTGGTGCGGGACAGACGTAAAATTTTGCACATGGGGTTCGGCGGATTTGGTGGAATTGCAGCGGAATTTGAAATATTACAGAATGCTTTCTTTGCTGAAAGGACCTGTTTTTTACTACGATGTGCAAAAATTATTTGGATTGATTTACGAGAATGAAAAAACAACTCGTTCCTTAGAGTATGCCATTGACTTTTTGAAGATGGATAAAGGAGATACTTTTCATCAGGCATTAAATGATGCGCATTATACAGCAGAAATATTGAAAAAAATACCGGAAAATTTCATGAAAAGAAATTATTCTATTGATTGTTATCAAAATCCTAAAAATAAAGGATAGTGAAATTTATAACGGTATTAAGGATTATTCTAAATTTATATCCAGAGAATTTTCTTCGAAGGAAGAAGCAATGATGGATAAGGAAGTTACGAAAACGCAGTGTTTTCTTTGCAAACGGACAGCCAAAAAGAAAATTCGCTGGTTTTCCGTTAATCCAAAATCGCATTTGTGCCTTGCATATTGTCCGGAGCATGGCTATTTTAAAGGAAAAGCAAGAATTAAGAAAACAGATGAAGGTAAATATTATGTAGTAAAAACTTTAAAGCGAATTGATGAAGCAGAAGCATCAGAAATTCGTGAGAAAAGGGAAGCTTTAAGAAAGAAGCGTCGTATGAAAAGGCATCAGGAAAAGAAGAAAAAATAGGGATACGCATGAAGTTTGTATGCGTATCCCTATTTTATTTCATAAAAAGTATCCTATATGAAATTTAATCTCTGCGTTCTCTTGCTTTTTTGCGTTTACGTCTTTTAATACTTCGTTTTATATTTACAATTAGAACAACAATATAGAAAAGAATACCTGTTATCAATAAAAACAATGCAATGTATTTCCAGGATGGAAGGATATTGTCTTTTTCGGAAGTATTACTGTCTTTTGTAGGATTGGGAGAAACAGATGCATCTGTTTTTGTTACTTCTTTTGGAGATAGTTCTTGAGAAACCTTTAAGATTTCATCGGAAGCCTGCATAGATGAGCTTCCAATCTGTTGTTTTCCATAATAATAATCAATATTAAGCATATTGTTTTCTAAAGTAGTTTTATAGGTTAATTCTTCTGTTAGTTCTTTGGGAACACTAATAGAAGTGGTTTCTAAAGCTGTGGATAAAAGCCCTTTTTCTTCCAATTGTTTCCCCAGTTTATCTGATTTTGCAGGAGAGAGAGAAACAGCAGTAGTGTCAAGACGCTGGAAGCTGTCAAAACCATAATCTAAAAGAGCTTTGGTGTCAGTGTATTGGGCAACAACATTGACGTCAGCCAATAAAGCACAGACCAGTTTTCGACCATTTCTTTCTGCGTAGGTAACCAGTGTATTTCCTGCTTTTTCTGTATATCCTGTTTTACCGCCAAGACATCCCTCATAATATTCAGAGCCTTGCAAAATCATTTTATGGTGATTATTCAGCCATCTTTCTTCATCTGTAATATTTGTTTTTGGAACGATATAATAAGGTGTTTTTACAACTTCCCGAAAAGTTTCATTTTGAAAAGCGGCTTTTGCAATGATTGCCAAATCTCTGGCTGTTGTATAATGGTTTTCATCGTATAAACCATTTGCATTGACAAAATGGGTATTGGTACATCCCAACTCTTTCGCACGTTGATTCATCATGTCTACAAAAGCAGGAACCGTAGTGCCGATATATTCTGCAACACCAGAGGAAACTTCATTGGCAGATGCAAGTAAAATTGCATAAGCACAGTCTTTCATGGTCAGTGTCTCTCCGGGTTTAATACCGATGTGGGTACTTCCTGCTTCGATGTTATTTACTTCATCTGTAAAGGTAATTTGAGTTTCAAAAGGTACTTTTTCGATTGCCAGCATTGCTGTCAGAATTTTTGTTGTACTGGCAGGAGCACGTTTTTCATCAATTCCTTTTGCATAGAGTATCTCCTCTGTATCCATATCCATGACAATGGCTGTTTCTGCCATGACTTTAGGTCCTTCTGGCCAGCCGGGAATATTGTTTGATTGAATTTCCCATTCGTAGCTTTCTGGAACAGGCGGTTCTTCCGGTGTTTCTGGCGATACCACAGAAGCTTCCGGTGTGGCTTCCGTTGCCATGACAATAGTTGTTCCGTTTCCTACAGTGAGTACTACACTGGTTAAAAGGGCACAGAACAAAGATAATCCCCTCTTTTTCATAAAAAATCCTCACTTTTTTATTACATAAACTACTGTACATTATAAGCGATTTGTAAAATTATATCAATAAATTTGGAGAAAGGGAAAATTTCGCCTAGCCCTTGACAAATTTGAAAGATACTAAGTATAATAAGTCTATATGAAAAACTGTGATGGAGAGAGTATTTGATTGTCGAAAGTTTCAGCGAGTCAGGGATGGTGGAAGCCTGATATTAGTAGAGGTGAAAGAAAATCACTCCGGAGTTGCTATCTGAATAAAGTAGGAGATGCCGGGTTTCCTCCGTTAAAGGGAGCGCATATAAAAGTCATAATACTTTGTATGTTGTAAGAGGTGGTATAACGAAGTAATTTTACTCTCGTCCTGTTGCAGGACGGGAGTTTTTTATGCAATAGGAAAAAATGTCCTATGCAATAAAAACTCTTTTCATACATGCAAAGAAGTTCAAGAGAGGAGAATATCAATGTATCAGAAAGTCACTACAGATTTAAACTTTGTAGAACGCGAAAAAAATGTCGAGAAATTCTGGAAAGATAACGATATTTTTAAAAAGAGTATGGAACAGAAGAAACAGGGAGAAACCTATACTTTCTATGATGGGCCTCCTACAGCGAATGGTAAACCACATATCGGACACGTACTTACACGTGTTATCAAAGATATGATTCCAAGATACCGTACAATGAAAGGAAAAATGGTTCCACGTAAAGCCGGTTGGGACACACATGGACTTCCGGTAGAGCTGGAAGTAGAAAAGCTGTTAGGTCTTGACGGAAAAGAACAGATTGAAGAATACGGCTTAATTCCGTTTATTGATAAATGTAAGGAAAGCGTTTGGAAATATAAAGGAATGTGGGAGGATTTCTCCTCTACCGTAGGTTTCTGGGCTGATATGGATAATCCTTATGTTACTTATGATGACAATTATATTGAGTCTGAATGGTGGGCATTAAAAGAAATCTGGAACAAAGGACTTCTTTATAAAGGATTTAAGATTGTTCCTTACTGTCCACGCTGCGGAACTCCTTTATCTGCACAGGAAGTGGCACAAGGCTATAAGGACGTAAAAGAACGTTCCGCTGTTGCACGCTTCAAGGTAGTAGGCGAGGATGCTTATATTCTGGCATGGACAACAACACCATGGACACTTCCGTCCAACGTTGCACTTTGTGTAAATCCTGATGAGCAGTATGTAAAAGTAAAAGCTGCTGACGGATACACTTATTATATGGCAGAGGCCCTTCTGGACACTGTTCTCGGTTCTTTGGAAAGAGAAGAAGGAACACCTGCTTATGAGGTTCTGGAACTTATGTTGGAAAAGATTTGGAATATAAAGAATATGAGCCATTATATAACTTTAAAGAACTGAACAAAAAAGCGCACTATGTTGTATGTGACAGCTATGTAACTTTAACAGACGGTACAGGCGTTGTTCATATTGCACCTGCATTTGGTGAAGACGACAGTAAAGTAGGAAGAAAATACGATTTGCCGTTCCTTCAGCTTGTAGACGAAAAAGGTGAAATGACAGCAGAAACAAAATGGGCAGGAACCTTCTGTAAAAAAGCAGACCCTGAGGTATTAAAAGACTTAGATGAAAGAGGATTATTATTCTCTGCGCCGAAGTTTGAGCACAGCTATCCACACTGCTGGAGATGTGATACTCCTTTGATTTATTATGCAAGAGAGTCCTGGTTCATTAAAATGACAGAGGTAAAAGACGATTTAATCCGCAACAACAATACCATCAACTGGATACCGGAAAACATTGGAAAAGGCCGTTTCGGAGACTGGCTGGAAAATGTTCAGGACTGGGGTATCAGCCGTAACCGTTATTGGGGAACACCGTTGAACGTATGGGAATGTGAATGCGGACATCAGCATTCTATTGGCAGCAGACAGGAGCTCTATGAAATGAGCGGAAATGAAGCTGCTAAGACAGTTGAGCTGCACAGACCATACATTGACAAATCACAATTACCTGCCCGAAATGTGGAAAACCAATGCACAGAGTACCGGAAGTAATTGACTGCTGGTTTGACTCCGGAGCAATGCCGTTTGCACAGCATCATTATCCATTTGAAAATAAAGACTTATTTGAACAGCAGTTCCCAGCTGACTTTATTTCAGAGGCAGTAGACCAGACTCGTGGATGGTTCTATTCCCTTCTGGCAGAGTCCACTCTGTTATTTAATAAAGCGCCATATAAAAACGTTATTGTTTTGGGACACGTACAGGATGAAAACGGACAGAAGATGAGTAAATCCAAAGGCAATGCCGTAGACCCGTTTGAAGCATTGGAAAAATACGGTGCAGATGCAATTCGCTGGTATTTCTATGTAAACAGTGCGCCATGGTTGCCAAACCGTTTCCATGGAAAGGCCGTACAGGAAGGACAGCGTAAATTCATGGGTACACTGTGGAATACTTATGCATTCTTTGTGCTGTATGCAAATATTGATGAATTTGATGCAACAAAATATACATTAGAATACGATAAACTCCCTGTAATGGATAAATGGCTGCTGTCAAAATTAAATACCGTAGTGAAAGCCGTAGATGAAAATCTGGAAAATTACAGAATTCCGGAAACAGCAAGAGCGCTTCAGGAATTTGTAGACGATATGAGTAACTGGTATGTAAGAAGAAGCCGTGGAACGTTTCTGGGCAAAGGGCATGGAGCAGGATAAGATTAACGCTTACATGACTCTGTACACAGCATTGGTGACAATTTCCAAAGCGGCAGCGCCAATGGTTCCGTTCATGACAGAAGACATTTATCAGAACTTAGTAAGAAGCCTTGATAAAAATGCACCGGAAAGTATTCATTTGTGCGACTTCCCGGAAGTAAAAGAAGAGTGGATTGATAAAGAATTAGAGCAGAACATGGATAATCTGCTGAAAGCGGTTGTTATGGGACGTGCTTGCAGAAATACAGCAAACATTAAGAACCGTCAGCCAATCGGCAAGATGTTCGTAAAAGCTCCGTTTGAATTATCTGAATTCTATAAAGAAATCATTGCAGACGAGCTGAATGTGAAGGAAGTAGTATTCACAGACGATGTAAGAGAATTTACATCTTATAGTTTTAAACCACAGCTTAAGACAGTTGGACCGAAGTACGGAAAATTCTTAGGCGGTATTAAAGAAACACTTTCTAAGCTTGACGGAAACAAAGCAATGGATGAATTAAAAGAAAAAGGCGCTCTTACTTTTGAAGTAAACGGACAAGAAATCGTTCTCACAGAAGATGACCTTTTAATTGATATGGCACAGATGGAAGGATATGTTTCCGAAGCAGATAATGACGTAACTGTTGTACTGGATACAAACCTTACACCGGAGCTTATTGAAGAGGGATTTGTTCGTGAAATTATCAGCAAAATCCAGACTATGCGTAAGGAAGCAGGATTTGAGGTTATGGACAAAATCCAGATTTCTCTTGCAGACAATCAGGTGATTGAAGGAATTTTCCGTGTGCACGAAAAAGAAATCAAATCAGAGGTTCTTGCAGAAAATGTAGGTATATAATGAACTGAGTGGTTATACAAAAGAATGGAAGATTAACTCCGAAAATGTAAAATTAGGTGTAGAAAAGCTTTCATAAGAGTTGGGGAGGAAAAAGGGAATGTTAGACAATCATTTTAAAAAAGAGGAATTCAAAAAAAGCGTTAAAGAAAATGTAAAAATGCTTTACAGAAAAACAATAGAAGAAGCAACCCAGGAACAAGTTTTTCAGGCGGTTTCTCTTGCTGTAAAGGACGTAATTATTGACAACTGGCTCTTGACACAGAAACAGTATGAGAAGGACGACCCGAAGATTGTTTATTACCTGCCATGGAGTTTCTCATGGGCAGAGCCCTTGGAAATAACTTAATCAATTTATGTGCTTATGATGAAGTAAAAGAAGCTTTGGACGAGCTTGGATTTGACTTAAATGTAATTGAAGACCAGGAGCCGGACCCGGCTCTTGGAAATGGTGGTTTGGGAAGACTGGCTGCCTGTTTCTTGGACTCTTTGGCAACATTAGGATACTGTGCTTATGGCTGTGGTATTCGTTATCATTACGGACTGTTCAAACAGAAAATTGAAGACGGATATCAGGTAGAAGTGCCTGATAACTGGCTGAAAAACGGATATCCGTTTGAGCTTCGCCGTCCGGAATATGCCAAAGAAGTAAAATTCGGTGGTTACGTAAAAGTGGAATACGACCCTGCAACAGGCAGAAATCATTTTATTCAGGAAGGTTACCAGTCTGTACTGGCAGTACCTTATGATATGCCAATCGTAGGATATAACAATAATGTTGTAAACACACTGCGCATCTGGGATGCAGAAGCAATCAATGACTTCCGTCTGGATTTATTTGATAAAGGCGAATATCATAAAGCAGTAGAGCAGGAAAACCTTGCAAAGAACATTGTAGAAGTTCTTTATCCAAACGATAATCATTATGCGGGAAAAGAGCTGCGTTTAAAACAGCAGTATTTCTTTATTTCTGCAAGTATCCAGGAAGCAATCGAGAAGTTTAAGAAGACACACAGCGATTTGCATGATTTACCAAAGAAAGTGGCTTTCCAGTTAAACGATACTCATCCGACTATGACAGTAGCAGAGCTTATGCGTATTTTAGTGGATGAAGAAAACTTAGAATGGGAAGACGCATGGAATATTACAACACAGACTTGTGCTTATACAAACCATACCATTATGTCAGAAGCATTGGAAAAATGGCCGATTGAGCTGTTCTCCAGACTGCTTCCGAGAATTTATCAGATTATCGAAGAAATTAACCGCAGATTTTTACTGGAAATCCAGCAGAAATATCCGGGAAATCAGGAAAAAATCCGCAAAATGGCAATTATTTATGACGGACAGGTAAAAATGGCTCACCTGGCTATTGCCGGAGGTCATTCTGTAAACGGTGTTGCCAGACTGCATACGGAAATCCTGAAAAAACAGGAATTAAAAGATTTCTATGAAATGTATCCTGATAAATTTAACAACAAAACAAACGGTATTACTCAGAGACGTTTCCTGTTACACGGAAACCCACTGCTGGCA
>ENA-OPYY01000366-OPYY01000366.1-human-gut-metagenome-genome-assembly--contig:-NODE-366-length-16226-cov-1.222188_pt1 | contig 16226 bp, 15 predicted proteins | sample MGYA00242472_ERZ504481 | MGnify/ENA primary metagenome ERZ504481 (study PRJEB26092, sample SAMD00036265) | human gut metagenome | host: Homo sapiens | study: EMG produced TPA metagenomics assembly of...
CTCCATGACATCAAACAGCTGGATCTCATTACCTTCCCGGTCAGTACCGATCGGTTCGTAGAGAGAGATTTCCCGGGAGGATTTTTTTCTAGAGCGAAGCATCATCAGAATTTCATTTTCAATACAGCGGGCTGCATAAGTGGAAAGTCGATTTCCTTTTTCGGGATTAAAGGTGATGACTGCTTTGATCAGTCCTACGGTTCCGATGGAGATCAGATCTTCATTGTCTTCCTCCGGACGTTGATATTTTTTGACAATATGTGCTACAAGCCGGAGATTGTGTTCGATCAGGATGTGTTTTGCTTCAAGGTCGCCCTCTGTGTATTTTTGCATGTAATATTGTTCCTCAGCAGAAGTGAGGGGCGTTGGAAATGATTTCAAGATAAGCACCTCTAAGCATATTTAATATAGCTTATGTGCTGGAGAGAAGATTTGTGCTTTTCCACATGAAAACAGAGAAAAAAGCATCAAAATGTCTGTTTACTATCAAAGGAGAACGTGCTATCATATAATTATGTCTGACAAAGTGAAGGGCGCAGCTGCCGCAAAAATTATATGAATGGCGGGATTGTATGGGCAGATTATTTGACACAGACAATATTGTCTGGAGATTTTTGGGAAGGGTAGCCGATTTGGTCATCCTCAATTTTTTATTCCTTTTATGCAGCATTCCGATCGTAACGATCGGTGCTTCGTGGACGGCGCTGTATTCTGTAACATTGAAGGCGGTAAAGAACGAAGAAAGTTATATTGCCAAAGGATTTCTAAAAGGATTTAAAGAGAATTTCAAACAGAGTACGATCGCATGGTTAGTGATACTTTTAGTTGGAACAGTGCTTTTTGTAGACATCAGGTTTGCGATGGGACTGGAAGGCGGATTTGGAAAAGCATTTGGGGTGACCATTTATGCAATGTCTTTTGTTTATCTGATGATTGCAATGTATATTTTCCCTTATATTGCACGATTTCACGCGACAATGAAGCAGATTTTTCAAAAATGCTCTGTTGATCGGTATCGGCAGTTTTCCGTTCACATTACTTCTTTTTGGAGTCAATATTTTAGTACTGTTTGTGACGTTTTTCAGTGCACGGGCAATGATCACAGCACTTGCATTCTGGTTCATGACTGGATTTTCGTTTCTGGCATTTGTCACATCGTATATTTACCGGAAGATCTTTTCGAAATATGAGCGTGTGGAAGAACCCGAAGCAGAGACAGAAGAAGCATAACAAATTTTACGAATATTTGTAAAAAGCAGAGAAAAGAAGATAAGAAAATGATACGTTCCGGCAGAAAGTGTTTCTGCGCGGGACGTATTTGCGTTAGAGAGAAAATGCAAGCGATTGCATGGAAAACTGTAATTATTCATAAAAATATTATAACCCTTATGTAGCATAAACAAAAAAGATATGTTATAGTAAAGAAAATCATTCTGAAAACATCTCTTTCAGAATTATTCCGGCGTTTCTGCCAGAAAATCAACGATTAAAAATAGTATGGAAACACAAGAAAAAAGAAAGCAAATCGCATGTGCGGTTCTTATTTTTGTACAGAAATAAAAGAGGTTAAGAGAAGATACGCAGTGCGATTTGGGAAGGAGTGGTATCGGCTTTGTTTAGCACAGTTTTATCAGCATCTCTGCAGGGAATGCAGGCAGAGTTTATCCATGTGGAGGCAGATGTGGGAAATGGACTTCCATTTTTTCATATGGTAGGTCATCTTGCATCGGAAGTAAAAGAGTCGGCAGAGCGTGTTCGCACGGCAGTAAAAAACAGCGGCATACAGATTCCGCCAAGAAAGGTAGTGATTAATCTTTCTCCGGCAAATGTAAGAAAAAGAGGAGCAGCATTTGACCTCCCAATCGCGGCAGCAGTGCTTGCAGCCAATGGGGTGATCAGTCAGGAAACGCTTGTAAATGTACTTATAATCGGAGAGTTAAGTCTCGATGGTGGTGTGAAAAAAGTTCCCGGGATTCTCCCAATTCTTCTGGAAGCAAAAGAACATGGATGCGTCCGCTGCATGATTCCAAAGGAGAATGAACAGGAAGGGAGAAGTATCACAGGGATGGAAGTGATCGGTGTGTCAAAATTGACAGAACTGATTGAAGTTGCAAAAAAAATAGAACAGGAGGGTGAGAAAATTGTCTGGAAAAATCATAAAGTGTCGGGAGAGCGGAATATAGAAGTTGAGGATAGATGTCAGGGTTCAGAGGATTTTAGCGAGATCAAAGGGCAGACATTTGTAAAGCGGGCGGCAGAAATCGCAGTTGCAGGAGAACATAATCTTTTGCTGATCGGACCGCCAGGTTCTGGAAAAACGATGGTAGCAAGACGGATTCCAACCATCTTTCCTCCGCTTTCGATGGAGGAATGCATAGAGATTTCGAAAGTGTATAGTGTTGCAGGATTTTTGGATGAAAAGCGGCCTCTGATTTTAGCTCGTCCATTTCGTGCGGTACATCACACGGTCACAAAGGCTGCGCTTGTAGGAGGAGGTTTGCATCCTGTTCCGGGAGAATTGAGCTTAAGTCATGGTGGATGTCTGTTTTTGGATGAGGCGGCAGAATTTCGAAAAGATGTGCTGGAGGCGTTAAGAGAACCGTTGGAAGAACAGAAGATTCATATTGTCAGAAATGGAGGAAGCTATTTATTTCCGGCAGATACGATTGTAGTGGCGGCAATGAATCCGTGTCCATGCGGACAGTTTCCGGATTACAATCGATGTAGGTGCAGTGAACAGGAAATCCGCAATTATTTAGGCAGAATCAGCGGACCACTGCTTGATCGGATCGATCTTTGCGTAGATGTACCGAAGGTGAGGTATGAGAGCCTGATCCAAAACCGATGAGGAGGAGACATCCGATATTATCCGTGCGCGAGTATGTGCAGCGCGAGAGATTCAAAAGAAACGATATGAGGGGCAGAAGAAGCAGACAAATGGAAGAGTATCCGTCAAAACACTGATGGAGCATTGTGAATTGGATCCGGAGGGAAAAGAAAAGATGAAAAGAAGTTTTGAGACGCTTCAGTTGACTGCCCGCTCCTACTATAAAGTACTTCGGGTAGCAAGGACGATCGCAGATCTGGAAGGCAGTGAAAAGATTGAATCGACCCATTTGGATGAAGCGTTGATTTACCGTACAATGGATCAGAAATATTGGAGATAAGGGTGGAGGAATAATGTGGAAAAACAAAGAGAGAATCAGATAGAACAAGATGAATTATTTCGTTTTTGGTTTGCGGGATTAAAGGGAATCGGAAACAGGGAAAAAATACAGCTGACAAAGGAATTTCCTCAAAAAAACACGCTATATTATATAGAAGAAACAGCACTGAAGAAGAGGTTAAAAGAGAAGTGGACAGAGGAAAAGGCGGAGACGATCACGCAGATCATACAAGAAGGAAAACGGCGATGGAGCAAAGAAATTGTTGCAGAATGGCAAAAAAAAGGGATTGCGCTTGTCACATATGAACAGGAAAAATACCCGGACAGATTAAGGAACATTTCTTCACCGCCTTATGCGCTCTATGTGATGGGAAAACTTCCGGAAAAGGGAAGAAGGACTGCGGCAATTGTCGGCGCCAGAAACTGTACGTATTATGGGGAAACTTATGCAAGAAAGATTGGAAAAATATTGAGTGAAGCGGGGATTTCTGTGATCAGTGGGATGGCAAGAGGAATCGACGCAGCAGGTCAAAGAGGGGCAATCCACGGAAGCGGAGGAACATTTGGTATTCTTGGAAGCGGTGTGGATATTTGCTATCCAAAAGAGAATCGAGGACTCTATGAAGATTTAAAAAAATATGGAGGAATTTTGTCAGAACAACAACCGGGGAGTCCGCCGCTTGCACAGTATTTTCCGGCGAGAAACCGGTTGATCAGTGGGTTGGCAGATGTGGTGATCATCATTGAGGCGAGAGAACGGAGCGGGTCGCTGATTACAGCTGATATGGCGCTGGAGCAGGGGAAAGATGTATATGCACTTCCGGGCAGTGTGGACAGCCAATTGAGCAGAGGCTGCAACCGTCTGATCAAGCAGGGAGCGGGGATTATTTTATCACCGGAAGAGCTTTTAGAGGAACTGAATATTTGTGGAAATTTTGTGAAGAATTTGACAGAAACAAAAATAATACTTGAAACTGAACAGAATATAGTGTATAGTTGTCTCGATTTGAACCCGAAGAGTATCGGCCAGATACTGGCGGAAACAAAGCTGTCGATTCCAGAGCTGATGAGGCAGCTTGTTTCTTTGGAAATGAATGGAAAGATCAAAGAAATTTCCAAAGGATACTATGTGAGAGGAAATTGGTAGAAAGAAAAGAAATCGAAATAAAGGGACAGAAATAAAGGAGTAGTTTATGGCACGTTATCTTGTGATTGTAGAATCGCCTGCAAAAGTTAAGACAATTAAAAAATTTCTGGGAAGTAATTATGTTGTGACAGCATCCCAGGGACATGTGAGAGATCTGCCAAAGAGCCAGCTTGGAATTGATGTAGAAAATGATTTTGAGCCTAAATACATTACAATCCGCGGGAAAGGAGATATTCTTGCGAATCTTAGAAAAGAAGTGAAGAAGGCAGATAAAATTTATCTCGCAACTGACCCTGACCGTGAGGGAGAGGCAATTTCGTGGCATTTGTATGTAGCACTGAAGCTGGAAGGAAAGAAAGTGTACCGTATCAGCTTCAATGAGATCACGAAGAATGCGGTGAAGGCGTCTATCAAAGATGCGCGGGAGATCAATATGAACCTGGTTGATGCACAGCAGGCAAGGCGTGCGTTAGACCGGATGGTAGGGTACAAGATCAGTCCGCTGCTTTGGGCGAAAGTAAAGAGGGGATTAAGTGCAGGGAGAGTACAGTCTGTGGCGCTTCGCATTATTGCTGATCGTGAAGAAGAAATTGATGCATTTATTCCGGAAGAATACTGGACACTTGATGCAACGATCCATGTTGAAGGTGAGAAAAAGCCGCTTGTGGCAAGTTTCTACGGGAAAGATAAGAAAAAAATGACCATTCATTCGAAAGAAGAGATGGATCAGATTGTCCGTGAAATTGAGCACGAAAAATTCTTTGTAGATGAAGTGAAAGTAAGTGAGCGTCTGAAGAAAGCGCCACTTCCGTTTACGACAAGTACACTGCAGCAGGAAGCGTCAAAGGTACTGAACTTTGCTACGCAGAAGACGATGCGGATTGCGCAGCAATTGTACGAGGGAGTTGATATCAAAGGCAGTGGTACGATTGGTATTATCACATACCTCCGTACGGATTCCACAAGAATTTCGGATGAGGCAGATGCAGCGGCAAGAGAATATATCCGAGAAGTTTATGGAGAAAATTTTGTGGCAGAGGGAGAAAAGAAGAAAGCTTCTGAGAAAAAGATTCAGGATGCCCACGAGGCGATTCGACCGACAGATCTTAGCAGGACACCGGCTTCTGTGAAAGAATCTCTGACAAGAGATCAGTTTCGTTTGTATCAGTTGATCTGGAAGCGGTTTGCAGCAAGCAGGATGCAGCCGGCGAAATTTGAATCTACTTCTGTAAAAATTGGCGCGGGAGCATATCAATTTTCAGTATCAACTTCAAAAGTTGTGTTTGAAGGATTCCGCATCGCTTATGTGGAGTCAGACGAAGAAAAGATGGCGAGCAATCTGCTTGTGAAAGGATTGGATCAAGATTCTGTTCTGACAAAAGAAGCGTTGGAAGAAAAACAGCATTTTACACAGCCGCCGGCACACTATACAGAAGCAGCACTGGTAAAGACACTGGAAGAACTGGGGATTGGACGGCCGAGTACGTATGCACCGACAATCTCTACAATCATCGCAAGACGATATGTTTCGAAAGAAAATAAGAACCTCTATCTGACCGAACTTGGAGAAGTTGTAAATAACATGATGAAACAATCATTCCCAAGCATTGTTGATGTGAACTTTACTGCCAATATGGAAGGGCTGCTTGATATGGTTGAGGAAGGAAAAGTGGAATGGAAGTCTGTGATCCGCAACTTCTATCCGGATCTTGATGAGGCTGTAAAAGTGGCAGAGAAAGAATTGGAGAGTGTTAAAATCGAGGATGAGGTGACTGACGTTATCTGTGAGGAATGCGGAAGAAATATGGTGATCAAGTATGGTCCACATGGAAGATTCCTTGCATGCCCAGGATTCCCGGAATGCAGAAATACAAAGCCTTATTTGGAAAAAATCGGTGTTCCATGTCCGCTCTGTGGAAAAGAAGTTGTACTGCGCAAAACAAAAAAAGGTCGGAAGTATTATGGATGTGAGGACAATCCGGAATGCGAATTTATGTCATGGCAGAAGCATCTAAGGAAAAATGTCCGGAATGTGGCGGATATATGATCGAAAAAGGAAATAAGCTCGTCTGTGCAGATGAAAAATGTGGATATGTCAGAAATAATAAAAAGAATTAGAAAAAATCCGTTGAATTTTTTGAAAATGCGTGATAATATAGACGTGTGAAAAAAGTTTTGACGTTTTTGTGGATATATTTGCTACAATAAACAAAAGCAGTAAAATAGACAGACGATGGACGTCGTGAACGGAGGCGAATAAATGAGCGTACAGTTATTAGACAAGACAAGAAAAATTAATAAACTTCTGCACAATAACAATTCAAGCAAAGTTGTATTCAATGACATTTGTGAAGTGTTGACAGAGATTCTTAATTCTAACGTATTTGTTGTGAGTAAAAAAGGAAAAGTGCTTGGAATCAGTAAATGCGAAGGAGTCGATGAAATACAGGAGCTGATTACAAATGAGGTCGGAGGACACATTGATGAGATGTTAAATGAGAGATTGTTAAGCATTCTTTCTACAAAGGAAAATGTGAATCTTCAGACACTTGGATTTTCACCAGAACATGTAAGAAATTATCAGGCGATCATCACGCCGATCAATATTGCAGATGAAAGACTGGGAACGTTGTTCATCTATAAGAGAGATTCTTTATACGAGATCGATGATATTATTCTGAGTGAGTATGGAACAACTGTTGTAGGATTAGAGATGCTTCGCGCGGTCAATGAAGAAAGTGCAGAAGAGGTCAGAAAAGAGCAGATTGTCAAGTCGGCGATCAGCACTCTTTCCTTCTCGGAGATGGAGGCGATCATCCATATTTTTGATGAACTGGAGGGAACAGAAGGAATTCTTGTGGCAAGTAAAATTGCGGACCGTGTAGGAATTACCCGTTCTGTGATCGTAAATGCACTTCGTAAGTTTGAGAGCGCAGGAGTGATCGAATCTCGTTCTTCCGGTATGAAAGGAACTTATATTCGTGTCATCAACGATTTTGTTTTCAAAGAACTGGAAAATTTGAAAAAAGATACAAAGCATAGAGAATAAGAAAAAAAGGGTATCAGAGGCAGAACTGATACCCTTTCGCTGATTGTGACAGGAAAGGGGCAAAGATAATGTTTGAAAATTGCAGAGCGAAAATATCGATGGAAGAACTGATCGGAACAAAGGAAGAAAAAAGTGAGAACAGCTATGAAGGAACTATTTTGATGTATGATCCGAAGACAGAGTGCATATATTTGAATCTGGAGGAGACAGATCTTTCAAAAATTTCGTTGGATGTATCGTATCGCTGCACGGTTTTTTTGGGAGAAGAGGCAGAAGAATGCGTTGGAAGAGTGAGAGAGAGATTCCTTGGAAAAAGCGGAAATATTCTGATTCTTCAAATTGAAAATGGATTTTATAAAATAAATATAAACTGAGTTGACAAATGAAAAACATAGTGCTATTTTATTAGTAAAGCAAATTAGCACTCGAATAAAATGAGTGCTAATAAAGGCGGCGCAGACACCTCGTACAGATAGACTGTGTGGGGCGGAAAGCTTTTGAGGCTTTCGCACAGACCTTGAAATTGCGGTAGTATAAGGAGGAATTTACATGAAATTAGTACCATTAGGTGACAGAGTCGTATTGAAACAATTAATCGCAGAAGAAACAACAAAATCCGGAATCGTATTACCGGGACAGTCAAAGGAGAAACCACAGCAGGCGGAAGTTGTAGCGGTAGGACCTGGCGGAACAGTTGATGGGAAAGAAGTTACGATGAACGTGGCTGTCGGAAATCAGGTGATTTATTCAAAATACGCCGGTACAGAAGTTTCCTTAGAAGATGAGGAATACATTATTGTAAAACAGAGTGATATTCTTGCAATCATCGAATAGGAATAAAACAACAGAAAGAGAATAGAAAGGTGACATCAGGTCATCGAAGAAGATAGAGAGACGGAATTTAAGGAGGACATCAGTCATGGCAAAAGAAATTAAATATGGCGCAGAGGCCAGAAGTGCTTTGGAATCAGGTGTAAATCAATTAGCAAATACGGTACGTGTGACATTAGGACCGAAGGGAAGAAATGTAGTTCTGGATAAATCATTCGGTGCTCCGCTGATCACAAATGATGGTGTGACGATCGCAAAAGAGATTGAACTGGAAGATGCTTTTGAGAATATGGGAGCACAGCTGATCCGTGAAGTGGCAGCAAAGACAAACGATGTTGCCGGAGACGGAACAACGACAGCGACTGTATTGGCACAGGCCATGGTCAATGAAGGAATGAAGAACCTGGCAGCAGGTGCAAATCCAATCGTACTTCGCAAGGGTATGAAGAAAGCAACAGATGTTGCAGTGGAAGCAGTTGCAGGCATGAGCAGTAAAGTAGAAAGCAAAGAAAGAATCGCAAATGTAGCTGCAATCTCCGCAGGAGATATAGAAGTTGGAGAGATGGTTGCAGATGCAATGGAGAAAGTATCCAATGATGGTGTCATTACGATTGAAGAGTCTAAGACAATGAAAACAGAGTTGGACCTTGTAGAAGGTATGCAGTTTGATCGTGGATATATTTCTGCATATATGGCGACAGATATGGATAAGATGGAAGCAAATCTGGAAGATCCATATATTCTGATCACAGATAAAAAGATTGCGAACATTCAGGAATTACTTCCATTGTTAGAGCAGGTTGTGCAGGCAGGAGCAAAACTTCTGATCGTTGCAGAGGATATCGAAGGAGAAGCGCTGACAACATTGATCGTCAATAAATTGCGTGGTACATTCCAGGTAGTTGGAGTAAAGGCACCGGGTTATGGAGACAGAAGAAAAGCTATGTTAGAAGATATTGCGATTCTGACAGGCGGACAGGTGATCTCAGAAGAATTGGGATTAGATTTAAAAGAGACTACACTGGATATGCTGGGACGTGCAAAATCTGTAAAAGTTCAGAAAGAAAATACAGTGATTGTAGATGGACTTGGAGAGAAGGAAGCAATCAACGCACGTGTTGCACAGATTAAGGCACAGATTGAAGAGACAACATCTGAGTTCGATAAAGAAAAACTTCAGGAAAGACTCGCAAAACTTGCTGGTGGTGTTGCAGTAATCCGTGTAGGTGCAGCGACAGAAACTGAGATGAAAGAAGCAAAACTTCGTATGGAAGATGCGCTTTCAGCAGCAAGAGCAGCAGTGGAAGAAGGAATTGTAGCAGGTGGTGGATCTGCATATATCCATGCATCCAAAGAAGTTACTAAGCTTGCAGAAACATTAGAAGGAGACGAGAAGACAGGTGCAAATATTATCTTAAAAGCACTGGAAGCTCCGTTATTCCACATTGCGGCAAATGCAGGTTTGGAAGGTTCTGTCATCATCAATAAAGTAAGAGAACAGCAGCCGGGAATCGGATTTGATGCTTATAACGAAGAATATGTTGATATGGTAAAAGCAGGAATTTTGGATCCGGCAAAAGTGACAAGAAGTGCATTACAGAATGCGACAAGTGTTGCATCTACACTTCTTACAACAGAGTCTGTTGTGGCAAATATAAAAGAAGATGTTCCTCCTATGCCGGCGGGCGGACCAGGAATGGGTATGATGTAAATTTTGAAAGGACAGATGAGTACCGGAGAATAGGCCGGTACTCATCTTCTTTTTCTTTACTGTTTTTTAGAATGTGATATAATAAAAATATATGTAAAAAATGGAGGTACAGCAAAGATGAGTGATTTTTACACAGAACAACTTGTCAAGAGAAAGGCATCAATGGGTACAATGGTGGCAAAAGCTGCATTGATCGCGCTTACAGTGGTATCGCTTCTATCGTTTTTTCTGTTTCCGCTGGGGATTCTTTTCTTTGGAATTATGATAGTGGCAGATATTTTTTTGTTCCGGCAGTTAGACCTGGAATTTGAATATTTATATGTCAACGGGGATCTTGATATCGATAAGATCATGGCGAAGCAGAAGAGAAAGAGAGTGTTTCAGACAAATGTCAGCGAACTGGAAGTGATCGCGCCTACAGGGTCAGCAGAACTGAATGCATTTCAGAGTATTAAGGCACATAATTTCAGCACGATGAATCCGGATCATAAGACATACACAATGGTGGTAGTAAAGAACGGACAGAAGGAGAAGATTATTTTTGAACCAAATCAGACAATTCTGGAAGGAATGCGAATGCTGGCGCCAAGAAAGGTAATTCTCTAAATAAAAAACAATTTATAGCTTGACATTGTGCCAGGTTTTTTGTAATATAACAATACCTTATAAAACGACAAAAGTTATTTATAGTATTAATAAGTTATGCTTATAAGTGCTGTAAAGATGAAATGTTACTAAGAAAATGGGATAAACAAAAGAAAGAGAGGAAGCAAAATCATGGGAAAAATTATTGGAGAAGGTATTACATTTGATGACGTGCTGTTAGTGCCGGCTTATTCAGAAGTAATCCCGAATCAGGTTGATCTGTCTACAAATCTGACGAAGAAAATTAAATTAAACATACCGATGATGAGTGCCGGAATGGATACGGTTACAGAACATCGTATGGCGATTGCAATGGCTCGTCAGGGTGGAATCGGAATTATTCACAAGAACATGTCAATTGAAGAACAGGCAGAAGAAGTCGACAAAGTAAAGCGTTCTGAAAATGGAGTTATCACAGATCCATTTTATTTGTCACCGGAACATACACTTGCGGATGCAAATGATCTGATGGCGAAATTCCGTATTTCCGGAGTTCCAATTACAGAAGGAAAGAAATTAGTAGGAATTATTACAAACCGTGATTTAAAATTCGAAGAGGATTTTACAAAGAAGATCAAAGAATCTATGACATCCGAAGGTCTGATTACAGCTCCGGAAGGCATCACTTTGGAAGAGGCGAAAAAGATCCTTGCAAAGGCGAGAAAAGAAAAGCTTCCGATCGTGGATAAAGACTTCAATCTGAAAGGGCTTATCACAATCAAAGATATCGAGAAACAGATCAAATACCCACTTTCAGCGAAGGACGAGCAGGGACGTCTTCTCTGTGGAGCCGCAGTTGGAATTACAGCAAACTGTCTGGAACGAGTAGATGCACTCGTGAAAGCAAAGGTAGACGTTGTTGTTATGGATTCTGCACATGGACATTCTGCAAATGTGATCAGAACAGTTCGCATGGTCAAAGAAAAATATCCGGATTTACAGGTAATCGCAGGAAATGTTGCAACAGGAGAGGCTACAAGAGCATTGATTGAGGCAGGCGTTGACGCAGTGAAGGTTGGTATCGGACCTGGATCTATCTGTACAACACGTATTGTTGCAGGAATTGGTGTTCCGCAGATTACAGCAGTGATGGATTGCTATGAAGTTGCAAAAGAATATGGCATTCCGGTCATCGCTGATGGAGGTATCAAATATTCAGGAGATATGACAAAAGCAGTTGCGGCAGGAGCAAATGTATGTATGATGGGAAGTATCTTCGCAGGATGTGATGAGAGCCCAGGAACATTTGAATTATTCCAGGGAAGAAAATACAAAGTATACCGTGGATGGGATCGATCGCAGCAATGGAAAATGGAAGCAAAGACCGTTACTTCCAGGCAGATGCGAAGAAACTTGTTCCAGAAGGTGTAGAAGGACGTGTGGCGTATAAAGGAACTGTAGAAGATACCGTATTCCAGCTCATGGGTGGTCTTCGTGCCGGAATGGGATATTGCGGGGCAAAGACAATCGAAGAACTGAAAGAAAGTGGAAGATTTGTGAAGATTTCTGCTGCTTCCTTAAAGGAAAGTCATCCGCATGATATTCATATTACAAAAGAAGCACCAAACTACAGTGTGGACGAATAGAAAATAAAGAGAGGACTGCCAGACGGCGGTCCTTTTGCGACATTTTAAGAAAAACTTCATTCTTTTAGGGAAATCTTGTGCTAGAATAGATAGAGATAAGAGAATCAAAAGGATAAAAGAGCATGAGATACAGAAAAAGAGATTATTATGGAAGAGGAAGAAAAAGAAAGCACATAGTAGTTGCAGCAGGAATCATTATCGTTTTTGCTTTGAGTATAGTGTTAGGTCTGATGAAAGCGTGCGGAATCGGGTTTTTCGGCAGGGCAGAACAGCTTAGCCAAGAGGAGATTGAAGAGCGGAAACCAGATATTGACGTTCAGCTGCTCACAGTCAATGAATATTCCAGACCAGGGATGGAAGTGGAAAAAATCAGAGGGATTGTGATCCATTATACGGCAAATCCGGGTTCTACAGCACAGAATAACCGAGATTATTTTGAGGGACTGAAAGATAGCCATGAAACGAGTGTAAGCAGCCATTTTGTTGTCGGATTGGAAGGAGAGATTATCCAGTGTGTTCCGACGTGGGAGATGGCATATGCGTCTAATTCAAGAAAGTGTCGATACAGTTTCCATTGAATGCTGTCATTCCGATGAAACTGGTAAATTTAACAGGAAGACATATCGTTCCGTTGTAGAACTGACTGCATGGCTTTGCCAGAAGTTTGGACTGACGGAAGAGGATGTGATCCGTCATTATGATGTGACAGGAAAAGCATGTCCGCTTTACTATGTTGAATATGAGAAAAAATGGGAAGAATTTAAAAAAGATGTAAAAAAAGCAATGCGATAAAATAGAAAAAAGACAGGGTACGGGGAGGAAAAAGATGTTCGATATGTTTTTTCCGGATGAATATGTGGCATCCACATATGTGATTCCGTTTGAAGAATTATATGAAAAAGGGTACAGAGGTGTACTGTTTGATATCGATAATACGTTAGTGCCGCACGGTGCACCGGCAGATGAGCGGGCCAAAAAGCTGTTTGCAAGACTGAAGGAGATTGGATTTTCTTGTTGTCTGATTTCAAATAATCAGGAACCAAGGGTGAAGATGTTTAATGAGGAAATCCAGGTGCCTTATATTTACAATGCCCACAAGCCGTCTACAAAGAATTATCGAAAAGCAATGGAACTGATGGGGACAGATGAAAAGAATTCTTTGTTTGTGGGGGATCAGTTATTTACCGATGTACTTGGTGCAAAGCGTGCAGGAATGCACAACATTTTAGTGAAGCCGATGCATCCGAAAGAAGAGATTCAGATTGTTTTGAAACGGTATCTGGAGCGGATTGTGCTTCATTTTTACAAGAAAAAGCAGAATAAGCCAACTCTTAAGTAAAAAAAGGTTGAAAATACTCGCGAAGTATTATAAATGGTAAACAGTCAAATGAATGAGAATTGCTTTCATGGGCATAATTTAAGGAGGATTACAGATGATTTCAGCAGGAGATTTTAAAAACGGTGTAACAGTTGAAATTGAAGGAAATATTTTCCAGATTATGGAGTTTCAGCATGTAAAACCAGGTAAAGGTGCGGCGTTTGTTAGAACAAAATTAAAAAATATTATCAGTGGGGGTGTGGTAGAGAAGACATTCAGACCTACTGAGAAATTCCCAAAAGCTCACATCGAGAGAAAAGACATGCAGTACTTATATACAGATGGTGAATTATATCACTTCATGGATGTCGAGAATTACGAGCAGATCGCGTTAAATGAGGATGCGATTGGAGATTCTCTGAAATTCGTAAAAGAAAATGAAATGGTAAAAATCTGTTCTCACAAAGGAAATGTATTTGCAGTAGAGCCGCCGTTATTTGTAGAGCTTCAGATCACAGATACAGAGCCTGGATTCAAAGGAGATACAGCACAGGGAGCTACAAAGCCAGCTGTTGTTGAGACGGGTGCTACAGTATACGTTCCATTGTTCGTAGAGCAGGGAGATGTATTAAAGATTGATACTCGTACAGGAGAGTATTTATCAAGAGTTTAATTTAAATAAGATTGACGGTGGCTTAACGGCCACAGAAGACTAGATAAGACTGTTGCAGATATGTGACAGTCTTATTTTTTTCGTAAAATGTACATAAAGAGAGGTATTAAAACAGAACTGAAATGTATAAGGAAGAGAAATGCGGGCATACTGACAGATAGAACAGAGTAGCAAGCGAAAAAGTGGGGGTAATCAGTATGTTAAATTTTTTATGTGGGATGTGGGCCGGAAGTACGATTGGAGTATTGGTGATGTGTCTGATTCAAGGAGGTAAAGAGGGAGAAGTGAGAGAAGACAAAGAAAAGTAAGAAGAGGGGGAAGAACATTTTTTAGAAAAAATGTAGAAATTAGTAACAAAAATATAAGAAAAAATAGCTTGCATCAGAGGGAATCGAAAGGTATAATGTGTTTACATCATTTCAAATTCATTTCAATCAAATCAATTTTCGCAGGTACGGGTCGTACCAATATCCGACAGGATGTTATTTCATGGACTTTCTGATTATAAAAGAAAGGAAAGAGTATGAATTATCAACAATTTATTGAAGAAGTAGAAAGACGAGTAAAAGAAAAAATCAAGGGAAATGAGACGATTACCGTCTATATCCACACAGCAGTTAAGAATAATGGAAAAGAACGAAAAGGGATTACTGTGTCAGAGAAAGGAATCCATATTTCGCCTACCATTTATTTAGAAGAATATTTTCAGCAGTTTCAGGAAGGGAAGCCGATTGAGAAAATTGTGGAGAAGATTCTTCAACTTTATGAGGAAGTTAAGTGCAGTCATCCATGCGAGGAGAGTCTTTTGCAGAATTATGAAGAGCTGAAGGGGAAATTTGCATGCAAATTGATTCATCGGGGAAAAAATGAAAAGCTACTGAATGACATCCCTTATGTTCCGTGGATGGATCTGGCAATAGTAGTGTTTGTCCTTTTGGAAGTCAGTCCATATGGAACGGCGACAGTTCTTGTCAGGAAGGAACACTTGGAAATATGGGGACTGACAGAAGCACAACTTTTCGATGAGGCGAAAAAAAATACGCCGATTCTGCTTCCGTATCAGTTTTGCCCGATGCGGAAGCTGCTTCGGGAAATCTGCCCATATGCAGTGAATGAGGGAGAAGAGGAAGAAGAAAGTCTATATGTACTTTCCAACAAGCTGAGAAGTTTTGGAGCAGCAAGTATGCTCTATGAGGGGATCCTTGAGAAGGTGGGGCAGAAGCTGGGAGAGAATTATTACATTCTTCCGAGCAGCATCCATGAGGTGATCGTTGTCCCGGAGAGCAAAAGTCCGGTGAAGCAGGACCTGGAAGAAATGGTCAGAGAGATCAATGAAACGCAGGTGGAAGAGGAGGAAGTGCTTTCAGACAGAGTATATTATTTCAGTCGAAAGGAAAATCGATTGTTTTTATAGTTGGGCTTTACTTTTGAAAAAAAGTATGTTATTATAAGAAAGCGGTTTACGAAGTAAATGCGCCATATACACCTATAGCTCAGGGGATAGAGCACCGCCCTCCGGAGGCGGGTGCGGCGGTTCGAATCGCTAGGTGTGTATATTTGAGAATGGTATAAAGTGTAGGATAGAGGAAGAGAAATGTCACAATATAGGCAAGCATTTTAAGAAAGCATTTCCTTATACAATTCCGGTGTTGACGGGATATTTGTTTATAGGAATTGCGTTTGGTGTGATGTATGCAGAAAAGGGATATTCTTTTGTATGGGCGATATTAATGAGTCTGCTTGTATATGCAGGTTCTGGACAATACCTGGCAGTGAATTTTTTCGTGCCGGGTATTTCTTTTTTACAAGTCATTTTTTTGACATTTATGGTGAATGTCAGACATGTGTTTTATGGAATCTCTCTTTTGGAAAAATTTAATAAAATGGGCAAATCAAGATGGTATATGATTTTCAGCTTGACGGATGAGACGTACTCATTGCTTTGTACGACAAAAGTGCCTCAGGGAGTAGCGGAAGAAAAGTTTCTTTTGGCGATCGCACTTTTGAATCAATCTTATTGGGTGATTGGTTCTGCAATCGGTGGTTTGGTGGGAAGTCTTCTTCCGATCAATTCAGAGGGAATTGATTTTGCAATGACGG
>ENA-OPYY01000368-OPYY01000368.1-human-gut-metagenome-genome-assembly--contig:-NODE-368-length-16114-cov-2.777632_pt1 | contig 16114 bp, 10 predicted proteins | sample MGYA00242472_ERZ504481 | MGnify/ENA primary metagenome ERZ504481 (study PRJEB26092, sample SAMD00036265) | human gut metagenome | host: Homo sapiens | study: EMG produced TPA metagenomics assembly of...
TACTCTGTTTCTTATTTATTCTTTTTTTCTTCTCTTCAACAGTACGACCAGTCCGATGAAGGTGATGACGACAAGACTGCCTGCAATCACTCCGTTCACCCTGTTCTTACGTACCGTTTGTTCGGAAGTCAGTTTGTGTTCTTTCAGTACGACATCCTTGCCATCGGTTGCGGATGCTTCGTGTACCTCCTTCATGTTCTGGGTATAGGTCTGCTTCTCGCTATTATCCAACTGGTCGGCAACGAACGACTGTAGCTTGTCATTGTCGCAAACGAATTCGGTACAAGCGGCACCTTTTTCGCGTGTGATTTGTGCATGCAGGGAAGCAGTGGTTTTCAGTTGCTCATCAGATGCTTTCCAGTAACCTTTGCGGGCGCTTTCCAGCATGACGGCTGTCATAGCCTGGAATGCGGCGGGATTGACGCGGAGGAAGTACTCGTGAATGCCCAGCTTATTCTCATCCTTTATATACATTCTATACAAGTCATTGAACAGTTCTTTGTCCATGGCCGACGGACGCATGACGTGCCAGCCGAAGATGTTGCGGAAGATTTCGCCGAACATCTGCGCCGAACCTTCCCCGCCTTTCATCCGCTCTTGTATAAAGGTAGGGTTCAAGATGGTGGAACGTGTCTCTACGGCAATGGCCTCTTTGGCATCCTGCATGCGGCGGTTGGTCCGGTTGCGGTAGTCTGCCATATAAGCATCCGGTTCCTTGCCGGTCACGGTTTTGACGGTGAGCGAGAGTCCACCCGTAAATTCGTATACATGATCCAGGGAGATGGGGCCCCATGTGTTACTTTGACGGGGCTGGATGACAACATCCGTTTCGGACAGTGCCGAGGCAAACAAACCTTCCTGGACGTCTCCCCAATTTCCGTCGTCCCCATAAGAGGCACCCATATTGTTGAGGTATCCTTCGGCTATCTCCTTTTCGCTTTCCCACGAGCCGCTGTGCTCGGTATAGGCCATCATACCGGTACTGTATCCGCTGTTGATCGGTCCGAATACACGCATCACAGACATTTCACGGGCACGTTTGGGGGAAGCCCCTTTTTCTACCAGTAATTTTTCCTGCAACAGTGTACCCGATGCCACATAGTTGGGATAGGTCTCATCTCCGGCTTCCGATGCCAGACGTATAGCATCGGTCAGTAACTTCAAGCGGGAACCGGCTATGTCGCGTAGCTGTCCGGACACTTGTACCAGCACATTGATGCGCGGACGCCCCAGTTCTTCACTGGGTACCAGTTTCAGGTCAACCACTCTGCCTTGGGCGTCGCGTACGGGTTCTACTCCCAGCATCCAGAATACCTGGGCCAGCGTAGCTCCTTCCGTATTGATGAATTCGCCTGCCCAGAAGGTATAGCTTACTTTCCGGGGATATTCGCCGTGCTTGCTGATGTACTGTTTTAAAGTCGCTTCTGCCAATCGCTTTCCATCTTCCCAAGCCCTTGGGTTGGGAGTATTCTCGGCGTTGATGCTGTACATGTTGCGTCCGGTGGGCAGAACGTTCGGGTTCAGTACGGGGTCACCTCCCGGCGCAGGGAATACGGTTCCTCCGCTGAGTGCACGCACCATGGCATTCTGTTCGTTGACGGAGGAGGCAAGCAACTGTTCGCGATAGAGTAGGGCGGGGCGAAGCTCCGGTGCTACAGATGCAGTATCCTTGGGTGGATTCTGGAGTAAGGCGGTCAGTCTTTTCCTGGCGGCAGGCAAGTAGTGGTGGGCTATATAGGTGAAGTCTTGCAACTGCTCTGTGGTGATTTTGCCTTTATCGCGGTCCTTGCGGGCCGTTTCGTATGCCAGCGGGTCGGCAGCGACGGCGAGAGTGGTGGTCAGCAGGTCGCGGTCAGAATAAGGCTCGTTCATGGTGTAGTACGCACCCAGTATCTTTTCGTTGGCTATCTCTTCGGTGAAGGCATCCAGACGTTCCAACTCCTCGGCTGTATAGGGTTCGCCGGATATGGAATCCAGATTGAGGTCGCGGTGCAGCCCCAGGCGCATGGCCTCTTTTTTGATGTTCATTCCCAGAGCCCGGTGTTTGGCAGTCCCTTCGTCCAGCACTTTGTGAATATCTTCCAGCAAGGCCGAATAGCGTTGGCGCATACCGCTCTCCACGTAGGGCGGAGTGAGATGGGTGACCAGTACGGCATGTGTTCGGCGTTTGGCAATGATACCCTCGCCTACGTTTCCGGTGGTATAGAAATAGAAGTGGGGGAGGTTACCAATCAGTACATCCGACCAGTCGGCCTGCGACTGTGCCACATTCTTTCCGGGCGTGTATTCCAAGTTGCCGTGGGTGCCGAAGTGAATCACTGCATCTGCCTTGAATCCTTTTTGCATATACAGATAAGGAGCCAGGTAGCTGTGGGGCGGCGCTACCGGCATTCCATGCACCAGTTTGAACTCATCATCTCCCAATGCCGGGCGGGGCTGGGGGAAGAGTAGGATATTGCCGAATTGCAGGCAGGTAATGGCAATACTGTCCTCTGTTACCAGCAGATTGCCGGGCGCATCTCCATATCTGTCTGTCACTTCCTGATATTTCTCGGGAAGGAGTACTTCGTGTGCCCATTGTTCGTATTGCTCGGTAGAAAGCCATATCGGGTGTGCCGTTTTCAAAAACTGTTCTTGTGCTCCTTTGGCATACGAACCCATGACGGCACCGTCACGATGTATCCGCTTGCCGAACTCCTCTACAGTAGCAGGCAGTCCACTGACGTCGTACCCTTCCGAACGCAGGCGTTTCAAGAAGTTATAGAGTGAAGGAATCACTTCCATACCGCTTGCCAGCAGGGCGTCTTTTCCCGGAGTCTTGAAGTAACAGATAGCAACGCGCTTTTCTTTGTTGGACATGTCTCTCAAGGACATGTACTTGGTAATATGGTCCACTACGGCATCTATCCGTTCATTTTCAGCGGTGTACAGATAGTATCCTTGTTTGTTTTCGTTTTGGGTAGCGATGCAGAGGGGTAGCATGCCTCCATCTATCTCAGGCACCACTACACGGGCGGTCAGTGTGCCACCGCTGACGGGGGTATCCGGGTCCAGCCATTCCTCGTGGGGCTGAATCAGCGGGAAGGGCATGAATAAAGGAATGTTTTCCTGGTGCAGCCAGTTGATGAGTGAGTCATTGCCCAGCCGTCCCATAGGCAGGTAGACTACTGCATCGGGATGGAGGGTACGTATCATATCGGCACGCGGTTGACCTCCGGCTGTGAAAGGATAGACATTGAAGCCTGCTTGTGTCAAGCACGTGATGAGGGAATCTACGTGGGCACGGTTTCCTTCCATCGGAAAGTTGAGTCCGGAAATCAGGGCAAGGTTGCGTCCGTCCTCATGGTAGAGATTTTTTTCTTTCAGATAGGCGGTCACCTCTTGCGGAGTACTGAAGTAGCGGCCGTATTCGCGGTGGTAGAACATGTTCTCCAGCAATGGGATGGGAGGCTCGTAATCCCTGGTGTCCCACCGGTGGGGAGTGGCGATGTGGCGCAGGTAGAGTAAGGCATTCCGGTAGTTGTGCTTGTTGCCGTTCTTGAGATACTCCCGTAGCGTATGCTGTTGTTCATTGGTAACATTGTGATTGAGGGAGAGGGTGAAATTTCGTAACGTATTCGTAAAGACTGGTACTCCGCTGGCACCCACCCGTTCCACTTCGGCAATCTGGCCGTCGTCAAGGTATAGCCCTCTGCTGTACATCACGATGGCATCATAGCCGGAAAGGTCCTTCACCTCTTCTTTTTTTATGCAGGTGACTTCTATCCGGGCGCAGTCATTGTTCAGGGCAATGTCGGCAGCTTGTGCCAGGGTTGCGTTGATAATAAGTATATGTGTAGGAGCAAGCCAGTACTGATAGGCCGCAAAGCTGCAGACAATCAATAGGGCTATGCTGCCGAGGAATATTCCAAGTCTTTTCTTATTCATACAAGTTTATTCTCGTTAATAGCGTTTTTGTCTTTTACAACATTTTCTTCTTATATAATTCACACTTAACGCCACACCCGTGATGCAAACGGCTGTACCTCCAAGCAGCAATACCCAAAGCACAGTCTTGCGCAGGGTGGCATTGGAGTTCAGACCGGGCAGACGCATGCGGTGCAGGGCTGTATAGCTCCAGTATTTCCAGCGGGAGGAGGTGTCTACATGGCGGATGATTCCCGTTTCCGGGTGAATGTAATAGACGCTCCGGTCCGGGTCGTCCACCGTTATCTTCCAGACGGGAAGCTGGGGTCGTCCGCGATACATATTGCTCATGTCGCGATAGTAGGTCTCGAAATGTTCGAGCCGGGAGATACGTATGCCGGGGATATGTTGTGAAGAATCACGCTGGGAGGTATAAATGCTTTCCACGCCTTTCAGGATTTCTTCTTCGGAGAGTTGTAACGGACGCGGCAGGCTGTCGGCGGCATCGATGTAATACTCGTTTTTTCTATCTTTTACGATGTAGTAGGGATGTTCGCGGAAGTTGCGCCACTCTATCTGCAAAGCTTGGGGATAGGCAGCTATGACACGGCGGTAGTCCAAGGGGTAATCCTCCGGTTGTGGGGCACGGGCATGGAGCGTGCGTGTGGCGCTGCCTTTCTTCAGTGCCGGTTTATGAATCCATTCGGGAATGTCTGCCAGAGACATCATGCCGCTGAAGGTGAAGGTCAGTACGAAGATGCCGAAAAAGATTCCGCTGACGTAGTGCCAGTGATACCATCTTTTTCGGTAGGGGGAGAACTTGGGATGGCGGCTTCGGTGCGTCTTACGCCATACATCCACAGTTACCCAAATGCCGGCAATGACCATGAGACAACCCAGAGCTGTGAGCCAGATGACGGTCTTAGTCCAAAGGACGGTGTCCTGCCGCAGCCAGGTGAAGTATACCCAGTGGGGAATGGCACCCAGCCATGCCCAGAAGCGTTCGCTTCTGTTGGAGAACTGCAAGGCCTCACCGTTTTGTGAACTCAGATAGAGCTGTGTCCCGGCATCGTCGGCAAAGTATATTTTATAAATGGGCATTTCCTTTTTCAGTTCAGCGAAGGGAATCCATTGGTCCAGAGAGTGGAGGGTGTCGATACGGGTAATGGGAGAAGAACACCACAAAGCTGCTGTCCGGTGCAGGTGTTCACTGTCCAGAGAGGGTCGTGAGATGGTGGAATCGGCAAGGAAATGAAGCGTGCCTTTTGTGGTACTAAAGCTGAACTCGGGGTGTCCGGCATTGAGGTTCAGTATCGTAGACCTGACCTTTACGCCACGGGGCAGGCGGGCTGTGACGGAGGAGATGTCCGGAAGTGAGTCTCCGGTTTGGGAGAGCATATCCAGCTTTTGCATTTTCTCTTTGGCGCTGACACGGGGAAAACGGTGGTACATCATCACGAAGGCGGAGAGGAACCACATAAGAAATAGGATACAGAGCAAAGTGCCCAGTATCCTATGAATAGAGTACATCAGTTTGGTGATAACATTCATTGTCGTTCGCGTTTTTCCTGCAAAAGTACAAGATGATTCAAGAACACTAAATACCCACTAATGGGTATATTATTCAGTGTCTTTTCCGGCAGCATAGGCCGCCTTCTTCGTCATGATGTCCAGCATGCGGTGCTTCAGTCCGAAACGGATATGGTCAATGAATATTTCTTGAATTTCCGGAATTTGTCCCAGTCCTTCCAGTTGTGCACTGACGGTGAAGCCTTCTTTCTCGAGCATCTCCTTCCACTCTCCGGCAATGTCGTTTTTGGCATGGTCTCCGGCAACAAACATGAAGGGGATGAGGGTCACACGTTTGGCTTTCCCGGCTTTCAGTTGTGCCAGCATGGTGTCAAAGGTAGGATAACCTTCGATGGTGCCCACATGGAAATTGGTCAGTCCGCCTGCTTTCAGCATATAGTCCATCTGACTGTAGATGGCAGTGGCAGGAGTATAAGTGCCGTGGCCCACAAGCACGAAGTTTTCTTTGGCAGCCTTTTTGCCTTGTGCCGGGACGTTGTAGCGGTTGCCCAGAATATCTGCCACCTTCTCTGCATCTTCTATAGAGTAGAGCAGGGGAGTACCTACGCGTATTTCCTTGAAGAAGGGCAGTGCGCTTTCCACATCCCGGAGGAGTGATTCCATTTCTACTCCGTCAATGATGTTGGTGCTCTGCACGATGAGGTGTGTGTAACCTTCGCTGCGCAGTTTCAGCATGGCATCCAGTGGAGTCAGCTTCGTGGTGCCGCGCTCTTTCAAGCGGCGGATAATGATGCGCGACGTATAGGCTTCTTGGAACTTCAACTCCGGGAAGGCAGCTTGTGCCTTGGCGTTGATGGCATCAATGGTGAGGGCACGGGTATCGTCATGCGTAGTGCCGAAGTGCACCATGAGCAGGGCGGCCTTGTCACCGGGTTTCATACTTGCAAGCATATCGCTGTGCTCGTAGTTGCCTCCCCCGTGCGCATGGCAGAGGAGGGAGGTGCTTAGTAAAAGTAATAAAGAAAGAATCTTGTTCATAGATTATTTATCGTTTTCAACAACTCTAAGCATATCGAAATAATAACCTTCGGCAATTTCTGCGCCTTTTTCTACTTTACCGGTTGCTATGTCATAGATGTAGATACAAGGATTGGCTTTTTCTGTATTTACGCCGATGTATGCCTTACCGTCTACAATAGCGGTGCGTTGTGCAAATCGTCCGCCACTGTAAGGTATTTCTTGTCCGTTATAACTCAAGCGTTCTCTTGTCCCGGTATTGATGTTGATAATAGAGTAATAGTGGCTGTAACTGTCAATGGCAGTACCGGCTGCATCATTACGTGCATACACGAGGGCTTTACCGTTACCCAGGTTTTGGATGGTGAGCAGTTTACCGTCGGCGTTGGGATATCCCTCATAGCTTGCATCGAAGTCTGTTTCACCTTTCTTGATACGGAGCAGATGGCCTTGTTCCATGTCATTGGCATCGGTGAATGCAGCCAAGTAGAGGTTACCGTCTGCATCATACATCACGCAACTTTGCATCAGTTCTCCGTAAGCGCTTCCCGCCATTTCTCCGGCAAGGGTATTGACCTTGTTACTTTCCACTTTCATGTCCGAGGGATTGATAACTGCTGTCAGGAAGTTTGAGGTTGCTTTTCCACCTCTGCCTGTTTTATCCTTACCAAAGTAGAAGTAATATAATTTACCGGATTTTTCGTTGTAGGTCAGGATACCGGAAGCTGTGAATACTTTTGCTCCTTCTGGCAAAGGAAGGTCCAGCGTTCCTTCGGCAAGGATACGCATGTCATCGGCATTCAGCTTGGTCCAGATAACTTTGTCTGCATCACCATTGGCTGCCATGATAAGCAGGGTATGGTCATCCAGCCAGGCATGTGTGTAGCCGCGTACTTTGAAGGTATTCTGTACAAATGTTTGTTCTTGGACTATTTTGATGGAATTACCGGTTACCTGCAATTTAGTAAATCGGTCGTTTGAGTTTGGCACTTGATAATAGTATTTCCCTTTGACAATGGCTTCCATGGAATAAGTGTTATTTTCACTTCTGAACTCAACGCCGTCATTCTTTATGTCAATGACTTCCATATCTGCTGTAAGGCTGTTTACACTTTTTACAATGGTACCGTCACCCTGGTTCATACCACCGTGTTTGCCGATAGTCATAAAAATATCAAAGTGATAATCGGAAAGTTCCGGTTGCGGGTCTGGATCCGGGGTGGGGGCTGGATCGTTGTTGTCGGAACATGCACTGAATGATAAGGTCATGGCTATGGCCATAAGGATACCGGATAAAAGATTTAGTCGTTTCATTTTAAATAAAATTAGTTAGTTGATGAATAATCTGAATTTGGCGAAGAATGCTCGTCCGGGCTTTTGCAGTTTATAGTTGTCATAGGCCAATTTGTCGAGTAGGTTCGAGCATTCCAGCGAAATATTGTATCGTCCTCGTTTCCATGAATAGGTGATGTCGGCATTGCAAATGTGCTGTGCCGGGATGCGTGCCTTGCTTTCGCGAGAGCCGTAGGCCTCCCATGTTAGGAAGAACCAGTGTACCCACTGATAACTGTACCCCAGCCGTAATTTGCTTTCGGGCAGAGCCACATTGTGGAAAAGATAGCTTGCTTCTGCACTTCCGAAAAGCCAGGGGCGGTTGGGTACCCGGTTGTTGTAGGTTGCAGAAGGTTTTCCGTCAGTCTTGTATCTGTTCTGGTCGCGTGCCTCTTGAAAACTGACATTGGTGGCAAGCTGTAACTTGCTTTGCCAGTCGTAACGTACTTCTCCTTCTATGCCCTTGATATGTACAGCCGGAACATTCTCATATTGCATCATACCTTCTTTGGTTTCTACGGTGGCTTGGATATAGTCGTCCACATAGCGTAGGAAACCGTTTGCTTCATAATAAAGTGTATGGCCGGGGGCGGGATGCCATGTGCCGAAGATGCCCAGATTGACGTTGTCACTGCTTTCGGGTTTCAAGGCTACATTGGCATATATGGTGGTACCGTTTCCCAATAATTCGCGGGCAAGGGGCAGCCGGACGCTGTGTTCATAGGAAATTTTAATGGATAAAGGTTCTATGGCTGTGTAGCGTGAACCGATACCGTAGCCCCAATACTTTTTGGTTATCGTCCCTTTTACATCCTTCGACCCGGTGATGCTGGATAAATCCGTTTGCCGGATATTCAGATGGTTGATGTAGTTCTTTACAAAAAAGGTATTGCTCATTTTTTCTTCGAGAAGGGATTGATTGTAGGAGAAGCCTGTCACATGTTTTGCCAGAATATCATTGGAGGCTTCAAAATCAGTATCCGCTTCATCATAGCGGTCATTGCCGATGCGGCTTAATAGATAGTTTAGGTTGAGGGAGTGATGGTTGTCCAACCGATAGTCCAAATTGGCGCGGCCAATGGTCAGGGGACGTTTGTAATGGCGCATCGAACGGCCCCGTCCTGTGATTTCGTTACGTGAGCTTACGATATAATCTCCGTTCCAGTCATACTTACGGTAGGCTGTATCTGTGGTCAATGAATGGTCCCAAGTGTGCGAGAGTGCGGCATTCAGCTGCATGTTCTTCCAAATGAAATTATGCTTTTGATAGCGGGCTGAAATGTTCCAGGCATCGGAGCCTCTTTCTGCCATTCCATATACCTTACTCTGTACAGAGCCTGTCTGCAACTCTTTGTCTACTTTGGAGTAAGAGGCGGAAACAAAAAAAGCATCTGCCCAGGACTTATTGGAAAAGCCGATTTCCATTTGTCCGAACAGTGAAAAATAGTCATCATGGAAGCGTCTACGGTCAGTCAGAATGTATTTGCGGCTGTCTTCATCCCAAATTTCTACATCTTTCATCATATAATCGTTTTTGGAGTAATTGACCCCAAAGGTAGGTTTAATGATCAGTCCGGTTCGAGGCTCTACAAACAGTGCATTCAAGTCTGCCTTGTGAGTATGGAAGGAACCGATACCGTAGGAGACATCCAGATAGTTCTTCTTCTCTTGCTTCGTAATGATATTGATGGCGCCTCCCAATGCATCTGTACCCAGACTGGCAGGTACTACTCCTTTATAAATTTCAATCCGGTCTATGATATTGACCGGCAGATTCGCCAATGAAACACCGCTGCCTTTTGTATCCAATGGTATTCCGTCCAGAAAATAACGTATGGAATTACCAGACATTCCATTGATGGAGAGGTCGAAGTCCGAGCCAACTCCGCCTTCCTCTCTCACCTTAATGCCCGTTGTACGGTTCACCAGGTCGTTGAGGTTATTCAGTGAGTTTACTATCGGCTTGATGTCGAGTGCATTGACAGCAAAGGCTCCTTCCTTCACTTTCTGCGTTTGGGTCTTTCCGTAAACCTCGACAGAACTCAGCGTTACGGCACTTTCCTGCAATGTAAAGTTCTGTTTTTTATCCTGCCGGATGTCGAGGGATTGTTTCACGATTTGGTAGCCCAGGAAGGAGACGACGAAGGTATGTTTACCCGGAGCGACTTGCAGTGAATACTTCCCCCGGTCGTCCGTATAGGTGCCGGAGGTGGTGTTTTCCACAGCGATGGTGGCTTGGGCTATCGGTGTCCCGTGCTGGTCTATGACTTTTCCGGATAAGGTGACCTTATTTTGTGCCATACTACCTGCAGGAAGCAGGCAGATAAATGTAAATAGCAGTCCTGTGATGAATCTCATTTCAGTTCCTTATAAGCGTTCGTAACTTGCCCTCAAGGAAAAATGAACAAAGAGAAAGATTCCTTTATATGGATAAAGAATGCCTCGACTCAATGTTTTGTTGCTTTATTCCCCGAAAGCACTAAAACTATGTTGTCTTGGCAGGTCTTCTGACTTATCCCTCTTTGAATGCCTTCCCATCCGCCGGGCGGACAGTGGCTTGTAGAATATTCAAAGATTTTGGAAGGACTTACAGCAGCGGGTCTGTTCAGGATTTGCACCTGATTCCCTTTTTCATCACTCATCTCCAACAGAACCGGGAGAGGTGAAACCAAAACTGGGACAAAGATAACAAAAACTATTAGGTTTGCGAATACTCCTGATAATTTTTGTTATCTTTGCCCGCGAATTGGTTCCGGATGCATGTTTCCATCATCTGGATTAAAAGGGAATCGGGTGTAAATCCCGGACAGTCCCGCTGCTGTGAAACTCCGTTTATATCATGAAAAACACCCTTGCCACTGATATGCATTGAAATATCGGGAAGGCTTCAGGATTAGGAGTCAGTCAGAAGACCTGCCATTCATTAAAGGCTGCCTTTGCTCGTGGGTTAGGAAGACAGTACGAAGATATTAGTTGAACATTTAAACAAGAAATGGAATGCCTTTGTTAAAGGTATGTCCGCATTGTGGTGTGACTATATATATCCTTTATATATTAAAGAAAAAGTAAAATGATTAAGAAAGTATTGATTGCCAACAGAGGTGAGATTGCCTTGCGCGTCATGCGTTCGTGCCGGGAGATGGGACTGCTTACGGTTGCGGTCTTTTCCGATGCCGACCGTACTTCTCATCATGTGGCATATGCCGATGAGGCTTATCCGATAGGACCGGCCGTGGCAAAAGAGAGTTATCTGAATATTGAAAAAGTGATTGCCACGGCAAAGCGATGCGGTGCCGATGCCATCCATCCGGGTTACGGCTTTTTGTCGGAGAACTCGGAGTTTGCACGCCGTTGCAAGGAGGAAGGGATTATCTTTATCGGTCCCGCCGCCGAGACGATGGAGGCGATGGGCGACAAGATAGCTGCCCGCAAGCGAATGATTGCGGCAGGCGTACCCGTGGTTCCCGGAACGGAACAACCCTTGCAGAGTGCCGAAGAAGCTGTGCGCATCTGCAACGAGATAGGCTACCCCGTGATGCTGAAGGCGTCTATGGGTGGCGGTGGTAAAGGTATGCGCCTTATCCATAGCGAGAGCGAAGTGGTGGAAGCCTACAACACGGCACGCTCCGAGTCCATGTCCTCCTTTGGAGACGACACGGTCTATCTGGAAAAGTTCGTGGAAGAACCCCACCACATCGAGTTCCAGATATTGGGCGACAACCACGGCAACGTCATCCACCTCTTCGACCGCGAATGCTCCGTGCAGCGTCGCAATCAGAAGGTGGTAGAAGAAAGCCCGTCACCCTTCCTTACGCCGGAATTGCGCCGGGAGATGGGGGAGAAGGCGGTTGCCGCAGCAAAGGCAGTGAACTACTCCGGTGCAGGTACCATCGAGTTTCTGGTAGACAAGAACCGCCGTTTCTATTTCCTCGAAATGAATACGCGCCTGCAAGTGGAGCACCCCATCACGGAAGAGGTGGTAGGCGTAGACCTGGTGAAAGAGCAAATCCGTATTGCCAACGACGAGGTGTTGCACCTCAAGCAGGAGGACCTGTTCCAGCGCGGTCATGCTATAGAGTGCCGCATCTGTGCCGAAGATACGGAAAACAACTTCATGCCGTCTCCCGGTGTCATCAAGCAACTGACGGAACCGAACGGAATCGGTGTCCGCATTGACAGCTACGTGTACGACGGCTATGAAATCCCCATCTACTACGACCCCATGATAGGTAAGCTCATCGTATGGGCAACCACCCGCCAGTATGCCATCGAGCGTATGCGCCGTGTGCTCTACGAGTACAAGATTACGGGCGTAAAGACCAACCTTGCCTATCTGAAGCGCATCATGCACGTGCCCGACTTTGTGAAGGGAGAGTACAACACCCTCTTTATCGAGAAGAACGCCCGCATGCTGGTACGTACCAACACTGCCAACGAAGAGTTGGAGAACATCGCCATGATAGCTGCCTATATGGACTATCTGGTTAATCTGGAGGAGAATGTTTCGGCACAGCTACCCGATGCCCGCCCCATCAGCCGTTGGAGGGAATTCGGATTGCAGAAGGGAGTGCTCAGGATTTAAGGAATGGATAATTGATAATGGAGAATTAATAATGGAAATACATATAGGAGACCGTATCGCAGACATTACCCTGGTGGGTAAGGAAGGGAATAAGGTACAACTTACCATTGACGGAAAGCCCTACGAAGTGGACATTGTGATGGCAGAGAACGGAAGTTGCTCCATCCTGCACAACGGAAACTCGTTCAACGCAGGCCTTGTGCGCGGCGAGGGCGGCAAGAGTTATGACATCAGCATGCTCCAGCGTTCCTTTCATGTGGACATCGTGGACACGCAAGCCAAGTATCTGCACATGAAGAAAGGAGCCGACGAGAAGCAGGGCGACAAGATTCTGGCGCCGATGCCGGGCAAGGTAGTGAGCATCCCCGTCAAGGTGGGCGACCGACTGGCTGCCGGAGACATTGCCGTGGTGCTGGAAGCCATGAAGATGCAGAGTAACTATAAGGTAAATGCCGACTGCATCGTCCGCAACATCCTCGTGAGCGAGGGCGAACCGGTAAATGCCAACCAAGTATTGATTGAATTGGAGTTGATAAAGGAGGAATAATCCCGAGTCGCATTCAGTCCGTATATTATAAATCACTAAATTGTAAATGCAAATATGAACAGAGAAGAAATATACCGCCAGTTTGAGGAACTGGACAAACGTGCCTCGCTGGGTGGGGGCGTAGACAAGATAGAGAAACAACACGCCTCCGGCTGCATGACTGCCCGCGAACGTATTGACATGCTGCTGGACAAAGGCTCGTTCAATGAGCTGGACAAGTTCGTGAACCATCGCTGCACCAACTTCGGCATGGAGAAGAAGCAGATTGCCGGAGACGGCATGGTGTCCGGTTACGGAAAGATAGACGGCCGCCTTGTATTTGTCTATGCCTACGACTTCACGGCGCACGGCGGTTCGCTCAGCGAGACGAATGCCGCAAAGATTGTGAAGGTGCAGCAGCTTGCCCTGAAGAACGGCGCTCCCGTCATTGCCCTCAACGATTCGGGCGCGCGCGCATTCAGGAAGGTGTGAACAGCTTGGCAGGCTATGCCTCCATCTTCTATCAGAACACCATTGCGTCGGGTGTCATTCCGCAGATATCCGCTATTCTGGGTCCGTGTGCCGGTGGGGCATGCTACTCTCCGGCGCTTACCGACTTTATCTTCATGGTAAAGGAGCAGAGCCACATGTTTATCACCGGTCCGGACGTGGTAAAGACCGTGACCCACGAGGAGGTGGACAAGGAGGAACTGGGCGGTGCCTATACGCATAGCAGCAAGAGCGGCGTTACCCACTTCATGTGCAATACGGAGGAGGAGACACTGATGAGCATCCGCGAGCTGCTGAGCTTCCTACCGTCCAACAATATGGAGGATGCTCCCTTCACTCCCTGCTCCGACGATATCCATCGCCGGGTAGAGACGCTTCAGACCGTCATCCCCGAAGACCCGAACATGCCTTATGACATCAGGGATATTATAGAACCGGTGCTGGACAACCAGTACTTCTTCGAAGTGATGCCTCACTTTGCCAAGAACGTCGTTATCGGTTTCGGTCGTCTGAACGGGCGTTCGGTAGGTATCGTGGCAAACCAGCCTGCCTATTTGGCGGGTGTGCTCGATATTGATGCCAGCGACAAGGCGGCACGTTTCATTCGTTTCTGCGACTGCTTCAACATCCCGCTGATAACCTTCGAAGATGTTCCCGGCTTCTTGCCCGGAACGATGCAGGAGCACAACGGCATCATCCGCCACGGCGCCAAGATTGTCTATGCCTATGCCGAGGCCACCGTGCCCAAGATAACGCTGATTACCCGCAAGGCATACGGCGGAGCCTACATCGTGATGTCCAGCAAACCGACGGGTGCCGACGTGAACCTGGCTTATCCGCAGGCGGAAATCGCCGTGATGGGTGCCGAGGGTGCGGTGAACATCCTCTACCGTAAGTCCTCTGCCGAAGAGAAGCAGGAGATTATCAAGGAGTACGAAAGCAAGTTCTCCAACCCTTACCGCGCTGCCGAGCGTGGCCTCATAGACGAGGTCATCATGCCGCGCGATACCCGCTACAAGCTGGTGCAGGCATTGGAGATGGCGCACAACAAGAATCAGAGCAATCCACCGAAAAAGCACGGCAACATGCCTTTATAATAGTAGTTATTTTTTATGTGTGAAATGCGTATCCCCGGAGAAGTGATTTCTGTGGGGATACACTTTTTAAATAGAGAATTAAGAATTAAACAATAAGGCTGAAAAGTAAAAACTAAAGATAGAAACTATGGAACTATTAAGAAACCTCTTTGAGGGTTATCCCAATCTTTGGGGCGGAGGAGTGGCACACTCTGTCCTGATTCTGTCCCTGGTCATCACCTCGGTATCATGCTGGGCAAGTTGAAGGTGGCAGGCATCTCGCTGGGTGTCACCTGGATTTTGTTTGTGGGCATTGTCTTCGGACATTTCGACATGAACCTCGACGAACATCTGCTGCACTTCCTGAAGGAGTTTGGCTTGATACTGTTTGTCTATTCCATCGGTCTGCAAGTGGGACCGGGATTCTTCTCCGCTTTCAAGAAGGGCGGACTTACGCTGAACATGGTAGCAATGCTTTCCGTCTTTCTCAGCGTGCTTATCACCATTGTGTTGCACTTTGCCACCGGAATCCCCATTACTACGATGGTGGGTATCTTGTCCGGAGCCGTGACCAATACCCCCGGTCTGGGTGCTGCCCAGCAGGCAAACAGTGACCTCAACGGGGTGGATGCTCCGGAAATCGCACTCGGATATGCCGTTGCCTATCCGCTGGGGGTGGTGGGCTGCATCCTGGCGCTGCTAGCCTTGAAGATTTTCATGCGGATTAACACCCAAAAAGAAGAGGAGGATGCCGAGCACGGGCTGGGTCATCTGCAGGAGCTGACCGTGCGTCCCATATCGGTAGAGATACGCAATGAGGCAATAGACGGCAAGCGGATCAGAGATGTGAAACCATTGTTGAACCGTGCGTTTGTCATCTCCCGCATCCGGCACACCGGCAGTCAGGAAACAGAACTGGCGAATGCCGATACGGTGCTGCACATGCAGGATGAAATTCTGTTCATTGCCAACCCGAAAGATGTGGAGGCCATTGTTGCCTTCTTCGGAAGAAAAATTTCGGTGGAGTGGGAACGGGAGGACAAGAACTTGATTTCACGCCGCATCCTCATCACCAAGCCGGAACTGAACGGCAAGTCTCTGTCTCAGCTCAAGATACGTAACAACTTCGGTGCCTGCATCACCCGTATCAACCGTTCGGGCGTGGATCTGGTGGCAACTCCCCACTTGCAGTTGCAGATGGGAGACCGTGTGACGATTGTAGGCAGTGAGCTTGCGTGAGTCATGCGGAGAAGGTGCTGGGTAACTCGCTGAAGCGTCTCAACCATCCCAACTTGATTCCTATCTTCCTGGGTATTGCCCTGGGATGTATCTTGGGCAGTCTGCCGTTCATGTTCCCCGGCATTCCCCAACCCGTGAAACTGGGACTGGCCGGTGGACCGTTGGTGGTTTCCATCCTCATCAGCCGTTTCGGGCCTCAATATAAGCTGATAACCTACACGACGATGAGTGCCAATCTGATGATACGCGAAATCGGTATCGCCTTGTTCCTGGCCTGCGTGGGGTTGGGTGCAGGAAAGGGATTCATCGATACCATTATCTACGAAGGCGGCTATGTGTGGATTGGCTATGGGGCCATCATCACGGTCGTTCCGTTCGCTGGTGACAGGATTCATG
>ENA-OPYY01000370-OPYY01000370.1-human-gut-metagenome-genome-assembly--contig:-NODE-370-length-16052-cov-2.384992_pt1 | contig 16052 bp, 16 predicted proteins | sample MGYA00242472_ERZ504481 | MGnify/ENA primary metagenome ERZ504481 (study PRJEB26092, sample SAMD00036265) | human gut metagenome | host: Homo sapiens | study: EMG produced TPA metagenomics assembly of...
CTGCGGTTTATCCGGATTGTTTTCACGGATGGTAATCTCAAAATCCTCTACCGGTTTATAATTATGAGGTGTGGTTGTTTCTCGTACAATATACGTTCCATATGGAAGCGGAATACTGCACGCATACCCTTTCTCATCTGTGAACATTTCCGTTTTACCATCTATTACGAAGTAAATGTTGTTTGAAAGCAGTGGTTGCAAGTCTGGTCGCAGATTTTTTGAATGAAGTTTATGGAGATTTTCCGATGTCCTTGAGAAAGGCATACATCAATTTTTGTCGCGAGTTTGTTAGCGTGAGTTTCTCTTAATCAGGGTGTCCAGGGTTCGAAACCCTGATCGCGCACTAGAGAATCACTGTTTTTTCAGACCTAGAAGCTGTGGGGGCGGTGATTTTTTTGTGCGTAAAATTTGAGCCATAGTTCCAGACAATAATGGAGTGAGATTTATAACATCCCACTCCACATATCCACTTATCTCTTTTTATTGCTTTATAAATCCAGTTTCTGCTTCTATTCCAATTCCTCTTTCATGCGTTTAATCAATAGAATCGAAATAATACCTGTGCTGATTCCTAACACAATAAGAATACCATTCAAATTAGAAACATCGCCTGTTACAGGTGTCTTATTCCCACTTGGAATCTGAGCAACTGTACTTGTCGTATATCCAATCTCTGTCTGAAGGTCTGACGCCTGAACCATAGTTGGATTGATATAGGCCGAAACAACAAGCATGATGGCTGTCATGTATACCAAAATTTTTTTCATTTCACATACCTCCTAACGTACATTGTCAATGACAAATGTAATCTGTCCTTTAAATAGAACTCCTTCTGGTAAATGTTTTGATTTTTCCCCTTTTAAATAGAAAGAAAATAATTTTTTTCCACTCTCCTGACCATCGTAACTGAAAGTAGATTGCGTTCCAGTTGTAATCTTTTGATCTTTTTTCATTGTTCCAATATTTTCTGCCGAATACATCTCAACTGTATTAACTGTATACTGTTTTGTCGTATCAGTCAGAGTTTTATCCCAATTAACAGATACTTTAAACGGCTTCTGCTTTGTATATTCAGTGTATTGTCCGCCATTATAACTGTTAGACTGTGTCGTTTTTCCATCCATTGCGGTGTTTGGTGTATGCCAATCGTAATCTGTTTTTCCATCTATGGTATGCCGAACTGGATTTACAGTAACTTCATTCACATATGGAACTGATTTAATGACATCTGTTTTCTCTCCACTTTGGGAAACTTCTGTTGTTTCTGCAAGTGTAATGGTAGATGGGACTTTTATAACGGTGTCAAATGTAGAAATCATCTTAATTTCTGTAGGCTCACTTGTAGTCCATCCTATATTTCCTGTTCCATCAAAGAAATCTTGTTCCGAAGCAACCCTCTTTGTTGCCTGTGGATCATCATAAGCTACATTTACTCTGTACTGACCGCCAACATTTGCCTGTGTTGGTTGTTGATTTGCTCTAACAAGAAGCGGAACAAACCATCGGCCTTTTTGTTCATCATAAACCACCTTACTGTAACCTACTTGTCGATTGTTTGTAAACGGTGCTGTAAAGAATTTATTATATACACTCAACGGAATTTTTTCCCAGCTGTTACCATTATCTATACTTCTCTCCCACACTACATAGAACTTATCTTTTTTTAATTTATCCGGAACATTCCCTGCCCCCATCACATCAACATTCACATAAAATCTAGTTATTTCATAGGCATTATATCCTTGACTACTTTTATGAACATAAATATTATTAGACATTGCATTTTGTGATGCTCCTTCTATCCACAAAGTATCTTTATATTTTTCTATATCTACTTCAGCAATATTTCGTTCCCATACTGCATATAATGTTATCTCGGTAGGAATATCATTGTTAGGAGCCTTATCCAATCCATTTAACGGGATATTTCGTCCATTTCCTTGATCTGCAAAGTCTACACTGCCATTTTTCGTTTTAGACCAACCTTTAAATTCAAATCCTTCTCTAACAAATGGATTTTTTGCTAATTGTACATTATTATAATATTTCGCAGTTTGAGTAGACGTAGTACTACTTTTTGTGCTATCTGTTCCACCATTACCATCAAATGTGATTGTGTACTCTTTGGGCTTAAATGTTGCATATAATATAGATGTCTTATGAAGCTCTGTTTGCTGTATGAGATCAGAACTTGGATTGTATGTATTTATTGAGCCTAAATCATTATGGTCTCCACCTTGTTTAAAACTCCATCCTACAAAATCATATGCATAACCCGAATTAACTATCGCATTAAAGTTTTGACTATTCTTTTCTCCTTCAATAACCTTTATTTCAGTAGGATTAACCTCAAGAGCCCCTTGAACCATGTCTCCACCATCAACATTCGTTACTGAAGTAATTGTATTTGTCTTTTTAGTGCGTAATTTCGCAATAAACTTTGCTTCCAAAACAAAATATTGATTTTCACCGATACTTTTAGGGATATATTGATATGTTCCATCTGTATTACGTGTGAGTGATCTTGTCTCAGAAGATATTCTTCCATGCGGCCAGCCATACATAGGTTCCATCCAATACTGTTCTTCTACATTCCATCCCTCAAAAATATATTTGCTTTTATCATACTTAGGAACCGGTATTTTATAATCCCCCTTCTCTAAGTACATATCAATATTAAATAAATTCTTTGTTTCTTCATCAAATTCTGTTGGTTCTTCATTCGAATTCCAAGTAACCGATGTCTCATTACCATTATCTATAGTTTGAGTATACTTAGCTGTATACCCCTTCTTCATGTAAATTGTTCTTCCTTTAAAAACTCCAGGTAACATAAATTTTTCAACCCTAGGTTGTGTTTGAATAATAACATCATACCATCCAATTGTGTTCGGTGCTTTTTTTTCAGCAGAACCATCACTATAAGTTTTGTTACCCGGCATACTCTTGAACTCTTTTCCATTTGCAGGACCTTTGTACCCCTTGAAATGAAACATCGCTGTATTAGTATCAATAAAGCTATTTACTTTTTCTGTATTATCATATATTCGTGGATAAGAATCACCATCGATATAGTACATTGGTGTTCCATCTGTATAATATGTAGCTGAACCTATCCATATTTTTGGTCGAGTTGCAATTGTAAACAACCAACTTCCACCTTTCCACCCTTCTTGATACCATCGGTAATTACCTGCATAATTAATATCAGTATACACCGGTGGGGACATAGAAGTTCCATCTGATGTTGCACTACCAGTTGGCGCTGGTGTTACTGTTTGCTTTGTCTCATTGCCCCATTGTTCATTATACTTATAATAATATTTATCATTCATTACAACATTGGATACATCTTCTCCCCAACCATTTTCCGGATTTGCAAAATAACAGCGATCCTCCGGATCAATTACAGCATCTCTAAATCTCCATGTATGTTGTGAAGGGATTCCCCCTTGATTTGTTTCCTTGGGCCACAATTTATTTATTAACATTTGTTCGGTATAAATTTCAGCAAAAGGATTAGTAGGATGATCATAGGCCCAGTACGGTTTATCTGTTTTCGGATTTTTAGATTTGGGATCTTGGTTAGTTCTATTTGTGTTATTAGGATTTTTTTCATTAGGGTTATCTGCGTGCCCACCTCCATTACAAACATCATCATAATTATTGTACTGATTTCTCCTTTCCATCAGCACTGCCCTATCTGTGATCTCCGGTATCTCATCCCCGTACTTGCTCACTTTTTCAGGATTTTTTTCTAAAGTTTCTGCCTTTTCACTTTCTGTTTCCGGCATTGCAGGAATTACTTCTACATCTTCTATATGATCTTTTTCTACACTTTCTTCCGGTGTACTCTGCATCTGATCGTTTTCTTCTTTTGGAATCTCGTTTTCTTCTTTTGGAATCTCTTTTTCTGCTTCGGATTCCTGTTCTGCATTGTTTGTTTGTTCTTCAATTTTCAAAGTGTTTTCAATATCCTGTTGGTTCTTTGCTCCTACATAGGAAAGATTATTTCCTCCTACAAGGGAAAGAACTAGGGCTGCAGATAACAACGCCTTTACTTTTTTGTGTTTCATTATTCCCATCTCTTTCCGTCTATTTAATACTTCATCTGTCTGTTAATTTACTTTTTCTATTAATTGACTTTTCTGTTAATTTATTTGCCTATTTTTCTATTTTTCATTTTATCTATAACTAAATGGAATCTAGCACTCATGCCAACTCATTTATTATTCGTTCTTTTATTTCATTCCATGTTATACTTCGATTCATGGCATGTTCCGCTTTGCAACGAATTAAGCAGTTTTTAACTACTTCTCTTGTAATATTTTCCAACTTATGCAATTCGTTTTTTAAAACGCTTTCCAAAACATTTTTTGAATAGTTTTCTGAAATATTTTCTAAAACAGTTGACCCTTTGCTTTCTGATAAAGATTGAACATAATATTCCAAAATATCCATCGTGTTTTGATAAATGAGTTGTACTCCTGATTCTGTATTTCCAAGTAATAAACTAATTCTTCTTGCGAGCAAAAGATTTTCTCCTATATGCTCATCTCTTAATAAAATCATTTTTAATGTTTTTATATATTGCTTAAATCCGTTGATGCAGTCAATCTGCTCAAGTCCCCATGAAAATTCATCTATACAACTCTTCATTAATATATAAGGTATTCTACTGAAGTTATGCATCCATCGATTGCATAAAACAATTTCTGCTTTATCCAATTTAAAATAGCCGCCCGCAACTGTATTGCGGGCTTGATTATGACTTCGATGTTCGATTGTATTTGTCACATGATCTAGTACAGTGAATGAATATTGAAAAAACACATCTTTCAATCCGATATTTCCAGACCGAAAGATTCTAAGGAGATCGATCTGCTCGTAGAGATAATCGATTTCTTTCTCTGTATATTTCTCTATTCTTGTTTTACAAAGTTCTTTCTCATCTGTTTCAAACCGACTAAATTCATTTATCCATGGACTTTCTATCTGCATTACCTCATCTTTTGTCACACAAATAAAATATGTTTCATTACCTTCTTTAATCTGTGTTCCAAAATAATCTGTCCCAAGATAGCCTCGTCCATTTGTAATTCTATTTTTAAAAAACAAACTATCAAGATTGCATTTTTCTATTTTATATCCATTCCCTAGCTGCAATGCACAAACGCTTTCATCACAATCCATCAGAATACCGGAGATAGATACATTAACATCAATCAATTTAGACTCCCCTTAAATCATTAATATAAATTATTTTTTGTAATACTTTTCTATCCATCTCCCAAACAAATCAACTGTCAGGTCTCCATCCATGTTGTCGTATTGACTGATGATTGTTCCATCTTCGACATAAAACATGTTCGGTGTTCCTACAAAGCTTGGAAATACTTCTTTCACCTTTTCACGATCATAAGAAAAATCTTCAAAATTCAAATCATATAACTGCACTTTTTCATTTGGCTTATATTCATCAAGAATTTCATACAATTCCTCACAATATGCACATTCTTGATTCGTTATCACTACAAAAAATGACTCTTTTGATTCAATTTTTTCTTTTATCTGATCTAAGTTCACAGAAACCAGTTCGACTTGATTATCCGAACTCTTTTCATTGTTTTCGTTATTTACAACTTCCTCTTTTACAGCATCTTGTTTGGTGTTCTTTTTCGCAGGATCAAATTTCATTGCAGCAATTACTAAAATAGAACAGACTGCTATAACTAAAATTGCGAGTAGCAAAATCCCCCATTTTTTTGGTGATTTTTTCATTTTTCTAACACCCTTCTTACTCATTTGATTCCAGCCCTTCCAGTACTACATATTTAACCTTATAGTCAAATTCTTTTTGCTCTTTGTCTATTTTATGATCATCATCATAGTAGAAATAGAAATTATCAATTTTGTCAGTATCTTTATCTACAATTGCAAATAAATAAAAATCAAGAGAAACGTCCGGACCTATTTCATCCCAAAAATAACTTTCAATTTCATTGATTAAAACAAGCTTTGCCTGAGTCATTTCTTCATCAGCTTCTCCCGTCACACGGAGTCGATCCATCTGATATACTTTATCGCTCAAATTTTTTAATGTCCCATTGAGCACAATGTAGTGATAGCCCTCTTGCTCTTTATAATGTGGATAATAACCTTGAGGATTGTTCGGCTTCACTTCATTTTTGATATCAACAGATTTCACTTCTAATTCAAGTTCATCAATAACAAATTTCTTTCCGCTGACTTCTTCCAATTCCGTACCTTCATAATCATTTTTTGCACATCCTGACATGAACATCATAATCATTAGGATGACACTAAGTGTTTTTAAAATCTTCATAATCATTCCACTTTCAATACAGATTCAATTTCTCCGCCATTCATTGCAACTTCCGGATCAGCAAGTGTACCCGTATCAATTTTTATCAGTATCGGATGGCTTCCCTTTTGTAATTTCTCTGAAATATTCAGTTCAACAACTGCAGTACCTGGTTCAATCCATTTACTTTCATAGAGGACTTTATTTCCCTCTTTTAATACAATACTATATTTAAAATAGCATGGATTTCCTTCTGGATTTGCCAATCCCGCTGTAATTTCAGTTGTTCCTTCTACCATTTTCAATTCTCCAAACACTGGCATCATGATCTCTTCTGGATTTTCATTTTTCACTCCATTAGGCATCTGGTAAGAAATAGCAGCCTCATCAAGGTCAACCTTCTTATTCTGATCAATAAAATATTTCACCCCAAACAATAGTGGAATAAGCAATAATAAAAGCAATAATAATGCAAGCCATTTTTTGCGTTTCTTTACAATACGAACATATCCTTCTTCGCCATACTTGTCCATACATGGGATATAACCGTATATTTTCTCGCTTTTCTTCAACTCTTCTCTTTTATCCGTCAGTACCAATTTTCTGCCTGCATAAAAAAGACAGTCACCGTTATAGTCTTTTTCACTTCCGACATCCGCAAACACATTATTTAGGTCAATCCCTTGTACTTCTGCTTCTTTTTCTGTTAAATACGGCCATCTTCTTCTATTTTTATCTTTCCATAACTTTACACAATATTTAAGTTTTCTTACTTCATATCTCATATTAATTCTCCTCTTTCACAACTAATGTAACGTCCATTTCTCCCCCGTTCATAGCAACTGTATGATCCTCAAGAGCAAATGTATTCACTATAATCATCGCAGGATACTCACCCGGAGTAAGTTGCTGATTGATGCTTACTTTTGGTATAGCAGTACCCGGTTCAATCAATCCGGATTTGTAGAGTTCCTCCTTACTATCTTTCATAATGATCTTATACTGAAAATAACAAGGATTCCCTTTGGGATTTGCCAAATGGATTTCACTTTCCATCGTTTCTGAGTCTACTGTAATCTTCCCAAATATAGGAATTGAGATATTACTATCGTCTTTATTTTCTAAGCCTTCAATATGGTAGGAAATTGCTGAATTATCAAGTCCGGACCTTTATCATCCATTAATTTTAATCCAAGAAGAATTAAAAGTCCTAAAAGCAATAACAGCAGCGGGAGCAAAAATAACCAGCCTTTTTTCTTTTCAATAATTCTAATATATGTATGAGCGGATTCTTCGCTCTCTACACCGATGTAACCAACACATTTCTCACCACTTTTAAGTTTTGGCTGAAATGGTAATACTGGTATCTTTTGTCCATTACCTACCAATACAGAAGGACTATCTTTCTTAATTTTCTTTTTCACATCACCAACAGTCATATATCCACCATTTGGATATAATTCCTGCATGTGCTTGGCACTTATATATGGCCAAAACTGTTTTTTACTATCTATCCAAAACTCTTTTGTATTCTCATTTTCGAGTAATTTGTATATCATACCCACCTCCAAAAAGGTTCAATTGGGCTAAAGCCAATTGAACCTTTCCTCGCCCTTTTTAGGCTAAATAAACTTATTTTATAAAATTAATGTAATTGAGAGAATTATTTCGCTGTAAGACCTGTTCCAGTTAAGCTTGTAACTTTAAATGTAAGTGTATCTTTAAATACTGTTCCTGGCTTTTCTACTTCCATTTTGTCAATACTGTCTTTTTCTACTTTAGCTGTTGCTTTCTGCTCTACTGAATGTGTGTCTTTTCCTGATACTATAAATGTATGGAAATCAGTCTCTGTCTCAAGAGATAACGGGGTTTTGTTTACTTGAAGTTTGTATGCATACTCTTTTTTTAACGTATCATTCTTCAATTTTCCTTTATTAGCAGATGAAACTTTAACCTGTGCATTAAAATCTTCTGGCAAGTGTCCATTAGGGTCAGATGTTTGCATTGTAACTGCAAATTCCTCTTCCGGATTTTCCTTTGTTAACCCAACAGCAGCCGGTACTACCATTACAACTTTACCATCAGCATCAATAGTCGTTGAACTTGTTGTATAGAATACATCTGTTGTTTTTGTTGCTGGCGCTGCTGATACAGGTGCTGCTGCCAATCCCATTCCCATAATTCCTACAAGTGCCATTGCTCCTAATTTTGTAATATTCTTTTTCATATCTTTTTTCTCCTTTGTTAATCTTTTTTATTTTTTAATGTTATTTTATCCGTTTTCTAAACGCTTTATTTTTAGTTTTCTAGAGGATGGAATTCCTAATAATAACTTATTTATATAATCTATCTTTATCCCCTCTTCCTTTTTTCGTCCTCCTTCCGTTTTAATAAAATTATACAAGTTATTGCCGAGATGCTTATGCCTAATGCAATAATGTATTTCTTAATATATATGTCATCACCAGTAGTAGGGGTTCCGCCTGGGATTGTTGGCTTTCCGCTTGGGATCGTTGCGAATGTTGATGTCGTATATCCTACCTCTGTCTGATTACTACCTGATGCTGCGTATACTGGTGATGACAGTGCAAGTAGAAGTAAAAAAGTAAGTACAAATGATCTTATTTTCTTATTGCTCATCTTTTTCCTCCTACTGTGCTACCGGTGATACTGTAAAGGTGATCGTTCCTTTCAACTGTAATCCTTCAGGTAAACCTTTCGGTTTGTCACCTTTTAAATAGAAATCAAATAATGTTTTATCACTATTTGTACCATCATATGTAAAAGAACGTTTAGTTCCTGGTTGAATAATCTGATCTGTTTGCATTCCTCCTATATTTGAGGCTGAATACATTTCTATATTATTTACCTGGTATCTACCTGTTGAATCTGCTAACGTTTTGTTCCAACTCATCGATACATAAAATGGTTTATTCTTTATAAACTCTTCATGTTGGTGCTCATTGTAACTTCCTGTTTTTCCATTTACCAAGGCATTATTAGTAGTTATCCAATCATAGTCCGTTTTCTTCTCGTATTCATGCTCAAATGGTTCTACCATGACCTTATTAGATTTATGAATCGATTCAATTATTTCTTTTGAAGTTCCAGAGCCACTGTCTACAACAGTCTTTTCTTCTAATGTAATTGATGATGGAACATTAATAAATGCACTCGGGTTCTGAACTACTCTAAGTTGTAAGTCATTACTTTCGCTCCAACCTTTGCTTCCAGTATTATAAAAAAATTCTTCTTCTGTTGATACTTTTTCCGCTGCAGTCACATCATCATATGCTACATTTACTCTGTAAAAGCCTTTATATGAATTTTCATCATTCATTTTTTCAAGTCTTCCCAACAATGGTGCAAACCATTGTTTCTTTTGCTTGTCATAAATAACTTTTGCAAACCCATCTGTTTTTGAATTACTAAATGCTTTTGTCACTATTGCTCCATTTGATGCATCATTAAAATCTATCTTTCTCCATTTTCTTCCGTCATAACTATGTTCAAATACAACAAAAAACTTTTTAGAATCTAATTTCGATTGGTCTTGTCCTATACTATGATCAGCTGGTTCAACATTAAAATAAAATCTACCTAATTCGTAAGCTCTTATTTCATCTCCATCTGATGTATAAATATTTTTCGCAGCCATTGCTCCTTCTGCTGTAGGATAAAAAAGTACATCTTTATATTTTTCAGCATGCACAGTCGCTGTAGCTTTTCCCCACACTGCATACAATGTTTTTTCTGATGGGTACTGTCCGCCTACTTTCTTATCTTCAACTTTATATGTTCCACCTGTTATAACATCTACTGCTCCACCTTTTGTCTCTGACCAGCCCTTTAAAACCAAATCACCATTAACTAAATCATGAACATCTATTTTAGGGCTCTTATAATAATAAGTCTGTATGTCTTGTAATTGCTTTCCGCCACCCTTTATTTGTCCTCCATTTGGATCAAGGTGTATTATCATAGATTTAGGTCTAACAACAGCATTTATATCTGTAGTCACATGCGTTTGTAGTTGATTATCTGGAAGCATTTGACTATTCTTCTCTCCAGGTTTCCAAATAGGATTTGTGCTTAACGGAGACGTTCCATCTGCCGTTTTACTATATCCAACAAACTCAAATGGTTTATCTTGTAAAGCAACAGTAAATTGTTCATTATTATCAATTGCTTCTACCAGTTTAATTGATGCTCTATTTAATTCTGCTTTCTGAGTTTCTGGCAAATTACTTTCATCTTCAATGAAATTTAATTTTACATTTATAGTATTAGTTTTTCTTGTCCGCAACTTTGCTATCAATTTTGCTTCTAATACAAAGTGCTGATCAGCATCTATTGTAGTTGGTTTATATAAATAATTTCCACTTCCACTACTCTCTAATTGGGTAGTTTTATATTTCATATTTCCAATAAATGCACCAGGATATGCCGGTTGCCAATATTGTTCAACTACGTCCCATCCCTCAAAAATATACTGTGATTCATCATACTTAGGTACTGGAATCTTATGTTCTTTATCATCAGTATAAAATTCTATTTGGAACAAATCTTTTGTTTCTTGATCAAATGGTTCAGGTTTATTTCCTGAATTCCAATCAGAGTCTTGCATTTGGATTTCATGTTGATCATCAATTTTTTTAACAAATTTAGTTTTGTATCCTTTTTTCATGTATATGACATAATCTTCCACTATTCCAGGTAATATGAATTGATCAAGGTCTTCCTGGACTTGTGCTCGCATTTTATACCAACCCGGTTTTAGTCGGAGTTTTCTCCATGGATTTCCTGATGATTAAACGTCTCATGACTCGGTTTACTATAAAATGCTATGCCATTTGGAACCTTATCTCTGTCATTGTTGATTCCCTCAAATTTGTACATGATTCTGCTTTTCTTTATATCATGTTCTTCTTCACGTTTACCTGTAACGTCAAATATTCTAGGATGGGCATCTCCTGTGATATAGTACTGTCCCACTTGTTTTCCTGTATACGGACTCGCATAATTTCCATATAGATTTACACGAGTTTTAGGTCTTGTCACAATTGTAAACAAATATCCTCCTGAATTATTTTGCCATCTATAATTCCCCAAATATGTAAGATCATTAAAATTAGGATGATCTATCGGTTTACCAGTTTGTGGATTTTTTTGACTTCCATAAGGTCGAGGTGTTTGCTTACTTCCTTCAGGTTTTTGCCAATCTTTATTGTATCTCCAATATGTATCTTTCAAAAACTCACTTCCACTAACGCTCTCTCCAAATCCATTTTGTTCATTTGCATAAAAGCATTGATAGTCCGGATTAATTACTGCATTATCAATTCTATAACCATGATGGAGGGCTTCACCTTTATTTTTAGGCCAAAGCATATCTATTAAATCTTTTTCATTATACATTCCCTGGAAATTATCCATATTATATTCCCAGTACTTTTTTACTGGATCAGGATCCTGAAAAGGTTTAACAGTTACATTTGGATTTTTATTACTACGACAAACATCATCAAAATTAACTCTATTTTCATACCGGCTATTCTGATTTCTCAACAAATCTTCATCCGTAATCTCCGGTATTTCTTCCTCACCTTCATCACTCAATGTTGCCATAGCCTCTTCTAAAACTTCTTCTTTCTCAGCTCCCTCAACCGGCTCGCTTTCTACAACTTCTCCACTTTCTCCTATCACTGGCTCACTATCCGGAACTGTAACTTCACTGTCTACCTGACCATCTTCTGTTTCTACCTCCGGCAATGGAGTATCTGGTACTATATTTTCTTCCGGCTGAACTTCTTCTGCTTGAATTTCATTTTCCTGTTCATTTTCAACCACATCATTTGTAACTCCCTCTGCCACTTCTGATGTCGTATCTTCTTGAGGATTCCCTGCCCCTACATAGAAGAAGTCATTTCCCAAGATCGAAAGAACTAATGCAGCAGATAATAAAACTTTAGCCAACTTCTTTTTTATCATCTCTATTCCTCTTTTCTTAAAATATTATTTTCAAACAAAATCCATCATTGTATTGATGCAACTTTGTTCCGCAACCTACTTGAATGTTACCTAATTAGTAATCTCTGTGTTCTTAATCAAAACATGACAACGCATGGTTTGTTTTGGGCGAAATATAAATGCTAAAATAAACACCGGTTTTCCTAGTAGATATCGTAGCATTCAGTCTGCCTTCATCGTGTTTTTGATACATCAATAATAGACATATATTTATTTGTTTATCGCAATATTAACAGATGGAATTTATTTTGTCTAGTATTTTTTATTTTTTCTTAGCGCTTTGATCAGCATATTTAACATATAGTAATCTCTTTTAATACTCTACTCTGCCAGATCAATCAACTTTATATTCTGCATGCGTTCTTCAACAGCTTTTTGTAATACAAGATATACTTCTCTTACTTTGCATGTATCTTCCGCATGTCTGTTACAACAACCATCTGTATCTAAACATTTGTTAATTGCTGTTGTAGTTTCTGTTGCTATAACAACATCCCACAGACTAATTTCTTCAGGTCTTGGCAATAAATTTACCCCGCCATTAACTCCTGGGTAGCAAGCAACAATATTTGCAGCTTCTAATTTTTTTGTCACCTTCAGCACATATGTTTTCGGTATGTCCAGCTTTTCTGAAAGAATTGCTGAGCTTGTTACCTCATTGTTTTTTATTAAATATAAAACTATGCGAATTCCATAATCTGTAGTTACACTTAATTGCATGAAATTCTCCCCCTCCCCTTTTGACCATAAAAAAGGTCAAAATAACAGTGCTGTTCTTAATCAAAACCGGACAACTCAGGGTTTGTATAATCCAAAATATAAATGCTATTATAAACACCTAATTTATTGGGAAGTTTAATAGCATCTGGCTGTCTGGTTTTGTGTTCTCTACAAAAAGTCTTTATTTGTCTTGTTAGCGTCATAATATCAGATTCATTTCCATTTGTCTACAATTTTTTTATAAATTTTGACTTTTTTATCCTATATTATTTTTAGTCTTGACAAACTAAAAAAGGCTAACAGCAATCATGCTATTAAACCTTTTTTCATCATATTTGTATTATTTTCATGAACTGTTTTATACATCCAATCTAGCTGTTATATACTCTCTATGTCAAATCTATCAGCTTGATAGATTGCAACCGATCTTCTACCGCCTGCTGTAACAATCCATATACTTTTCTTAGTTTACAATAATCCTCTGCTTTCACATCATACTCATTTTCCTGCTCCATACATTTGTTAATAACAGTCGTACTTTCAACTGCCGATATCACATCCCATAATGTGATTTGTGCAGGATCCCCAGCCAATCCAATCCCACCATTGACTCCCTGATAACTTGTGACAATGTTCGCAAGTTCCAGTTTTTTAGTCACTTTGAGCACATAGGTTTTGGGGATTTCCAGCTGCTCTGCAAGAACTCCAGAAGATATAATCTCATTATTCTTAATCAAATATAATACTATCCTTATCCCATAATCTGTTGTTGCACTTAACTGCATAACACCCTCCTTTCGTGTGAATAATCGCAAAATTATGCATTCAACCTTACTGTTTTTTACAAGATAACGTAGGGGTTATGTGGGATAAACGCAAATGCAACTATGCAATGCTGATTCTTGATATATAACAGTACTTTGCTGTCCTTCCAATGTTCAATACAAAATTTCTACTACTTTTCTCAATATAGATAATAATAGCATTTTCGTCTATATTTGTATAGAACATTTTTATATTTTGGTCACTTTGCCCATTTTTTAGTGTCTATTTTTTCCTCTTCCATACAGAATGACAATGTATTTTCACCCTTGTGCGTAAATATTCAGGAGCCATCTTTCGACAGCTCCCTCATTTTCATTTTACATATTCTTGTTCCTTTTCTTCTTTGCTATTAAAATGACACAACTACCAGCTGCTATAGCAAACATCATACTAATCGGAAGTGCAATTCCCACCTCATCTCCTGTTTTAGGAGTGCCAATCTGTTCTTTTCCATGATGAATTTCTGGTTTCTTATCTGGCTTATTGTCAGGTTTATTTTCCGGCTTATTTGCATCACCTGATCCCTCCGTTTCACCTTCTGTTCCACCACCTGGCTTTTGTTCTGGTTGTTCAGGATCTGTGATTGCTTCTCCACTAAGATCAATAGTATATACTTTTCCCTTTTCTGCTTCAAAGCTAAGTCGATGATTTTCTGCATCAATCACAGTCTCTATTTTTTTGCCGTTTTCTAACACAGCAGCATCTGCGATTCCTTCATAGTTACCTGTAAATGTAAAATGAAAGTCTCCGCCCCACGCCGGATCTCCTATACACCAAATTCCCGCAAGATTTGTTGGAAGAGCATCTCCTTGACGTGAGCCTGCAATCGTAAGATATCGACCAAATTGATAGACCATCTCTTCTACCGCAATTTGATAATCTCCATTACGATAATTTTTCATCAGCTGATCGGTTGGTATATTCGGACAATCTCCGCCCAAATCCAGTTTTACTCGATCAAACAATTGCTGATAATCATTTATATGAGGCCTCTTTTAATTGTTCATATGACTTTTCCGCTGCCTTCGTCACCTTTTTTGTTACACATACTGTTTTCCTCCATTTATTTCTCCCAATTTTCATTCTGCCAGATTTTCAACAATGCTATAATTTCTCGTTTCATCATGGCGGGCGTATATCTGCTTGGAAAATATTTGTGAAGCTGCTCATTTGTAAAAGCAACTCTCGTGATCTCACCTTTTTTTATCTCACTCATAATTTCCTGCATCTTTTCTAATGTAAGTTGGTTTTCTTTACTTAACTTTTTAATTCGTTGTGCCTGTGATAAAGATGGAACAGCCTGAGCATAATCCATAGCTTCCAGCAATTGTTTTTGCTCTTCTTCCTTCAACGCTGAAATTTCAACTGCCGGATTAAAAGATATCAATTCATCATCCAATTTCTGTAAAAGCTCTGGTATTAGTTTCGTTAATGAAATATACCGTTGAACCTGTTTCGGACTATCACCACATTCTTCACTGATAATCTCCACTGTTCTCTTCTTTTTCGTTTTGTGGTCTATTTGGCCTTTTTTCCTGCCTGATTTTCTTTTCAGTACATTATTTTTCATTTTGTAAGCAAAAGCCTTTTCACTAAAACTGATTTTTTCTCTGTGCAGATTGGAATCTACCATATTCAAAATAGCTTCATCTTCATTCATTACACGAATTATTACCGGTACTTTTCGATATCCCAGTAACTCAGCAGCATGTCTTCTTCTGTGTCCCGCTATAATCTCGTAAACTCCATCCGGCACAGGTCTGACAATCAACGGAGTGAGAATTCCATACTTCTCAATACTTTCTTTTAATAAATGCATCTCATTATCATCTTTCACTTGAAAAGGATGATTTTTAAATGAACGAAGTCTTTCAATCTCAATTTCAATGATCTTCTCATCTTCATTCTTCTGGATAAATTCTTTCGTTACTTCAGTCATCATTTCCTTCTTCGGTCAGACTAAAAAATGCTCGTCTGGATCCGATTATTTTTGAAATCAGTTCCAAACGAGCATCTCGTTTTCTATTAGCTACAGCTAATATATTTCTCCATTGTTTCAGCTAATATATGTTTGCAAATTATATTCTGCAAAGGATTTTTCCTTTGAACTACTGTATTTTACATTCCTAAATCAGTGGTGACAACAAGTACT
>ENA-OPYY01000376-OPYY01000376.1-human-gut-metagenome-genome-assembly--contig:-NODE-376-length-15864-cov-3.488403_pt1 | contig 15864 bp, 8 predicted proteins | sample MGYA00242472_ERZ504481 | MGnify/ENA primary metagenome ERZ504481 (study PRJEB26092, sample SAMD00036265) | human gut metagenome | host: Homo sapiens | study: EMG produced TPA metagenomics assembly of...
GATTAATCGAGGTTCAGGATTTGATGGTTAATTTGGCGTCTGCCCATAGGTGCTCCAGATTGTAGAATTCCCTTGTTTCAGGCAGGAAGACATGCACCAATATGTCCGAGTAGTCCATAGCTACCCATTCGGCATTGCGCAGCCCGTCTACGGCAAAGGGCTTGGTATCGGCACCCTTGCGTGTGAAGTCCCTGATGGATTCTACAATGGCTGTCACTTGGCTGGGAGAGTTTCCTTGGCAGATGACGAAATAATTGCATATTGTATCGTCGATTTTTGTCAGATCTGCGATGACGATTTTTTTCCTTTTTTATCTTGAATACCTTCTGTTATCTGTTGAATCAGTTTCTTCGTTTCGTTCATTATACATTATTATATTAAAACAGTTGACAAATATACGTTGATTTCTCATATCAAACACGCAAAAGAGGAAAACTCTTTCAATTTTTGATTTTTTTTAGTTATATAATCCTTTGGATTACGGTATCTTATCAGTTTTTTGCGAAAAAAATACTCGTTTTTGTTTTGATTTATAGAAATCTTTGTATCTTTGCAACCGCAAAACGGAAATAACAACAATTGGGCTATGGTGTAATGGTAACACTACAGATTCTGGTCCTGTCATTCCTGGTTCGAATCCAGGTAGCCCAACGAACTTCACTTATTTAAGTCAAAACCCACTAAAATCGCAAGTTTTAGTGGTTTTTTTTTGTTGCTTTTCGACCATGTACGAAAATTTCAGTGTGGGCATTCGGTGGCAAATTCAGTGACAAGGCTTCTGTAAGCCGGAAATATTCTGTAAATTTGTAGCATTTCAACATTAAAGCAGAATTTTATGGCAAAAGAATTAGCACTAAAGTACGGCTGTAACCCTAACCAGAAGCCGGCTCGTATTTTCATGCAGGAGGGGGAGTTACCTATTGAGGTTTTGAATGGACGTCCGGGGTATATTAATTTTATGGATGCCTTGAATGGATGGCAGTTGGTAAAGGAACTGAAAGAGGCGACCGGTATGCCTGCTGCAACTTCATTCAAGCACGTCAGTCCGGCGGGTGCCGCCATCGGCTTGGAACTCAACGAGACAATGAAGAAGATTTATTTTGTGGATAATCTTCCGCTCTCTCCGCTTGCTTGCGCATATGTGCGTGCCCGCGGTGCCGACCGTATGTCTTCCTATGGTGACTTTATCGCTTTGAGTGATGTGTGCGACGAGGCTACTGTACGTTTTATTAACCGCGAGGTCTCGGATGGCGTTATTGCTCCGGGGTATACGGACGAAGCACTGGCTATCTTGAGGGAAAAGCGTAAAGGAACTTACAATGTGATTCAGATAAGTCCCGGCTATAAGCCTGCCCCGATTGAACATAAGGATGTCTTTGGTATCACGTTTGAGCAGGGACGTAATGAGATAAAGCTGAATGGAGATGAACTCTTTGCGAATATTCCTACTCGGAATAAGAATTTCCCGGAAGCAGCGAAACGTGATTTGATGATAGCCCTTATCACTTTGAAATATACGCAGTCGAATTCTGTATGCTATGTGAAGGACGGTCAGGCTATCGGTATTGGTGCCGGCCAGCAGAGCCGTATCCACTGTACTCGCTTGGCGGGCAACAAGGCCGACATTTGGTATTTACGCCAGCATCCGAAGGTGTTGAATTTGCCATGGGTAGAGAAAATCCGCCGTGCCGACCGTGATAATACGATTGATGTCTATATCAGTGAAGACCATGACGATGTGCTGGCTAACGGTGTTTGGCAGCAGTTCTTTACGGAGAAACCTGAAGTGCTGACCCGTGAAGAAAAACGGGCTTGGTTGGATACATTGAAAGGTGTTTCTTTGGGTTCGGATGCATTCTTCCCTTTTGGAGACAATATTGAGCGTGCCCATAAGAGTGGAGTAGATTACATTGCCCAAGCGGGTGGTTCTGTACGCGATGACCATGTGATTGAAACTTGCGATAAATATGGCATTGCCATGTCGTTCACGGGTATCCGTCTGTTCCATCATTGATAAGGGGTATAAAAGTAGGCCCGCCCCCACGGCTGCATAGCTGTAGGGGCGGGTTCCTTTTTTATTAAGTCTTATCTTGTTACGTTATCCTTGGTTTTTGATGTTCTCGTCCACCACTTTTATCTTTTCTTTCACAAGCTCGATGTCTGCTTTCAGCTTTTCCACCTTGCGGTTGATTTCTGTCAGCAGACTGTTTCCCTTCTTGGAAGAAGTGGTTAGGAAGCCGAGATTGTTTTCATATGTCTGGAGCTCGTTCTTCATATTGTCGAAGGCACGTACCAGCTTCTCACGTTCCCGGTAAAGGGCTTGTGGACTACCTTCTTGAATGGAGCTGATAGTCGACTTGAAGTTGCTTAGCTTCTTGTTGGAGGCGCTGATGTTGAAGCGTTCAAACAATTTGTCTACCTGGCTGTGGTATTGCTTATAGATTCGGTCTTTCTCTTTGAAAGGTACATGTCCTATGCCGTTCCACTCTTTCATGAGGTCGCGTACCAGTTGGGTAGCTTCCTCCGTATCCATTTGGTCATTGATAGCATTCAGTTTCTCGATGATGGCTTTTTTCTTTTCCAGATTTTCTTGCTCTACGCTGCGCTGTGAAGAAGTGGCTTTGTTCTTTTGTTCGAAGAAGTAGTCACAAGCGGAGATGAAACGTTTCCATACGGCATCCGAATATTTCTTTGCTACTGGGCCGATGGTTTTCCATTCTTTCTGAAGTTTGGTCAGTTCATCGGCAGTTACTTTCCAGTCGGTACTGTCCTTAAGAGCTTCTGCTTTTTCGCACAAGGCACGCTTCTTTTCCAGGTTTTCGTTCATACCTTCCTTCAGGGTCTTGAAGAACTCTCCCTTTTTACGGAAGAACTCGTCGCACGCTTTGCGGAAACGTTCGAAAATCTTCACGTTCATTTTTTGCGGAGCGAAACCGATGGTCTTCCATTTGTTTTGAAGTGCGATAACTTCTTGCGTTTTGCTCTCCCAAGAAGCAAAGTTTGTCAGTTCTTTGTAGTCGATGGCTTCTATGATTTCGCAAATTACGGTCTTTTGGTCAAGATTGTGTTGTTCCACTTCCTTCAACGCTTCGAAATGTTGCTGGTGACGTCGGTTTACGGTTGTAGAGGCTGCTTTGAAACGTGCCCAGATTTCGTCGCGTAGTTCCTTGGCTACCGGCCCTGTATCACGAAATTCTTGATGTAGCTTCTGTAACTGATGGAAAGCTGAAACTACATCCGCTTCATCCGCCAGCTTTTCGGCAGCTTCACAGAGATGTGTCTTGATTTCCAAATTCTTCTTGAAATCGTATTCGCGGAATTCATTGTTCAGTTTCAGAAGGTCATAGAATTTCTCAACATACAATTGGTAGTTTTTCCAAAGCTCGTTGACCTTAGCTTGCGGAACGAGTTTAACTTCGTTCCATTGCTGCTGTAGTTTCTTGAACTCCGTATAGCTCTTGTTGGCGTCATCTGGAGATTCAACCAGCTCCTTCAGCTCTTCGATGATGGAAAGCTTTACCTGCAGGTTCATTTCCTTTTGCTTCTCCAGTTCGGCTGTGAGTGCACTTCTTTTTTCTTTGATGACGGACATGATATTCTTGAACTCTTCCTCCACACAGTCTGTTTGTGGAACAAAGTTCTCCGCGGCGCCTCCGTTTTCAATGAACAGTTTTCTGGCCGCATCCTGCTCAGCATTGTGCAGCTTGTAGAAAGATTGCTTCAAACCGTCTATTTCAGGTTTTGCCACGTTCTCCACGTCTGCAACCACCTCTTTGAGTTTGGCAAGTATTTCCTCTTTCGTGAGCTTCTGAACTGGCTCTACCGGCTTTTCCGAAACGATTTCTTCAGCGGGAGTTTCTGTTGTTGCCGGTTCAGAAACCTCTGCTGCCTTCTTTTCTTCTTCTAATTCCACCGGCTTTTCGGGGAGATTAGTGTCATGAGTGTCCGTCATTGTATTTACTTTTTTAGAAACGGGTTCCTCCCGTTCGGGTTACATTAGGCTACAAATTAATGAAATAAAATGATTACTTCATACAATTTGCCTTGATTTTTTTCTATTTTCTTGTTTTTATGACAGTAAGACAGTGATACCCATGTACAGCATCATGCCTATAATGTCATTGGTAATGGAGATAAACGGGCCGGTGGCAATGGCCGGGTCAACCTTCAGTTTCTCTAAAGTCATGGGGACTAGCGTTCCGAAGATGGAGGCGAACATGACGACTGCAAAGAGGCTGATGGAGACGGAATAAGTGACCGTAGCCGTAGCTCCGAACCGGATAAAATTATAGATGTATACCAGCAGGGAGATGATGGTGGCATTGATGACCGCCACTACTGCTTCCTTGGCTACCTGCTTGAAGGTGTCTTTGGCATCCAGTGAGCTGTTGGCAAGGCCTTGCACGATGATGGCAGACGACTGGGTTCCCACGTTTCCCCCCGTACCACCAATCAACGGAATATAAAGGGCCATTTCCGGATGGGCGGCGAAAGTCGTGTCGAAGTTACCCAATATCATGGAGTTGCCTATACCACCTAACATACCGATAAGTAACCATGGAAGGCGGGCAGAAGTCTGGCGCATGACATTATCGTCCGTTTCTACATCTTGGGACAAACCGGATGCCAACTGGTAATCACGTTCCGACTGTTCGCGGACTTCGTCCATGACGTCGTCTACGGTAATCTGGCCTACCAGACGCCCGATACTGTCTACAACAGGAGCTGCCACCAAGTCATACTTTTCGATGATTTGTACCACTTCGTCAATGGGGGTATCTACATGGACGGAGATAGGATCTTTCCGCATCACATGCTTTACCTTGGAGACAGAAGGGGAAGTTATCATTTTCTTCAATGGGAATACCCCTTGCAGACGGTCTTCGTCGTCGATGACGTATACGTAGTAAATTTCATCCAGCTTTTCAGCTTGCAGGCGCATTTCCTTCAGGCACTCCGGCATACTCCAGTTTTCATTGACAGTCACCATTTCCGTACCCATCAAACCACCGGCAGTGTCTTCATCATATTTCAGCAGGTCAACGATGTCACCGGCTTGTTCTATATCTTCGATGTGCGAAAGTACTTCCTCCTGCTTGTCTTCATCAAGTTCGCGCATCAGGTCTACGGCATCGTCCGTGTCCATATAATCCACGAAACGCTTGGCAATGGTCTCCGAAGGTAGAAGCTCCAGGAATTCTTTCCGGATGTCTTCGTCCATTTCAACCAGTACGTCCGCTGCCGTTTCGTTGTCAAGGAGGCGGTAAACGAAGCGGGCTTCCTCCAAGCCGAGGTCATTACACAGTTCTGCAATATCCGCCGGGTGAAGGTCTGTCAAAAGTGTTTTGACGTTTTCCGCGTCTTTCTGTTCTATCAGGCTTTTGACTTTGTCTATGTATTCTTCGTCTATTTCCATGATTGTTCGTGTTTGATCACTAACCATTAATCATTAATCGTTCTCAATGCCTGTTCCACTTGGTTGGTCAGCTGAATAAATTCCTGTACGGACAGTTGTTCCGGGCGTTTATTAAATAATACGTCCTCCGTCAGTGGACAGTCTTTGCCGAGTATCGGTTTTATGGAGTTCCGCAGAGTCTTGCGTCGTTGGTTGAACGTGGTTTTCACTACTTGCTTGAACAATTTCTCGTCGCAGCCTAAATCGTGCGTTTCATTGCGCATCATGCAGATGACGGCACTTTTAACTTTGGGGGGCGGGTTGAAGACATGTTCGTGTACCGTAAACAAGTACTCCACTTTGTACCATGCTTGTATCAGTACACTTAGGATTCCGTATGTCTTGCTGCCCGGCCCGGCGGCTATGCGCTCGGCTACTTCCTTTTGTATCATACCCGTACAGCAGGGAATCAGGTCCTTATATTCCAGCATTTTGAAGAATATCTGGCTGGAGATATTATAAGGATAGTTTCCCGTCAATACAAAAGCTTGTCCGCCAAACAACCGTTGCAGGTTCATTTTGAGGAAGTCGTCCTCAATGATGTTGTCTTCCAGTTGCGGATAGGCTTCCCGTAGGTAGGCCACTGACTCGTAGTCCAGTTCTACTACTTTGACGTTGCGCTCTTTGGGCAGAAGAAACTGGGTCAGTACCCCCATTCCCGGACCAACTTCGAGGATGGGAATTTCGGGACAGACATCTACCGTGTCGGCGATGTCTTGTGCCACTTTCAGGTCTTTCAGGAAGTGCTGCCCGAGAAACTTTTTAGGTTTAACTACTCTCATGTATCAACTAAATCATTACTTTTGCTCCGTAAATGCAGGCTGTAATGCGAACTACAACCTATCTTTACACGGAGCAAAGGTAGTTCTTTTCAATGAAGAATGAAGAATGAAGAATGAAGAATTTGGGAATATCGTATGAATAAGCTGCTAAAAAAGACATTGAAAATCATCTTACCCATTTTATTAGGTGGTTTTATCCTCTATTGGGTATATCGTGATTTTGACTTTTCAAAGGCAGAAGAAGTTCTCCTTCATCAGACGAACTGGTGGTGGATGTTGTTGTCCTTGTTCTTCGGTGTGATGAGCCATGTGTTACGAGGCTGGCGTTGGAAGCAGACTTTGGAGCCACTGGATGCTCATCCCAAAACAAGCGATTGCGTCGATGCCATTTTCGTATCTTATGCCACCAATCTGGTACTGCCCCGTGTGGGAGAGGTTTCACGTTGTGGAGTACTTGCCAAATATGATAATGTTTCCTTTGCGAAGTCCTTGGGGACGGTGGTGACAGAGCGGTTGGTAGATACGCTTTGCATTCTGCTGATTACGGGGATTACTTTTTTGGTGCAGATGCCCGTTTTTTTCCGTTTTTTTGAGGAGACGGGCACCAAGATTCCTTCGCTGGTGCATCTTGTGACTTCCCCTTGGTTTTATGTGGCTTTTTTTTCTATTATTGGTGTTTTGGTACTTCTCTATTTTCTGTTGCGTATGCTTTCTTTTTTTGAAAAGGTAAAGGGAGTAGTCTTGAATATATGGGAAGGTGTGATGTCGCTTAAGAATGTGAAGAATGTGCCTTTGTTTGTTCTTTACACTTTACTTATTTGGCTATGCTATTTCTATCATTTCTATATAACTTTCTATTGCTTCCAGTTTACGGAGCACCTTAGTTTCCTTGCCGGGCTGGTGATGTTTGTCGGCGGAACGTTTGCAGTCATTGTTCCCACGCCCAACGGGGCAGGACCCTGGCACTTTGCTGTCATCACTATGATGATGCTTTATGGGGTAAATGCTACGGATGCGGGTATATTTGCTCTGATAGTGCATGGCATACAGACGTTGCTGGTGATAGTGTTGGGCATCTACGGGTCGTTGCACCTGGCGTTGGCGAATAGGGCAAAGAAATAGACGTTTCTTGTGGTGGGTTCCTATATTGTCACTTCTTGTGTTAGAGGACAGAGACAGTACTTATAGAGAGTACTCCTTTAAAAGTACTGTAATACTTCTTTGCAAGTACTTCAGTACTTCCTTATAAGTACTGAAACCTAAAGGTTGTTGGAAGATTGGTTTCTTTAAACGATATTGTTGCTTGGATATAGAAGTGGGAGAAATTCCTAAATATGGTAGCTATATTAGGTGCAGATGTTCTATCGCAATATGTGAAGATGTAAAAGCCATGTTTAAGATAGCTGATGATTTAGTACTTTAGAAAAATCCCGGTTTATTGTACTTTCCGAGAATAAACCGTTATATTTGCGAAAACTAACTTTTTAGAATTATGAGTACAATCTTACAGTTAGCTCCACAGAATGTATGGAAGCACTTTTATTCACTGACCCAGATTCCCCGTCCGTCAGGCATATGGAGAAGATTACCAAATTCCTTATTGATTTTGGAAAAGGCTTGGGGTTGGAATCATTTGCCGACGGGGTCGGCAATGTTATTATTCGTAAGCCTGCCACTCCGGGTATGGAAAACCGCAAAGGCATCATCCTTCAGGCGCATATGGACATGGTGCCTCAGAAGAACAACGATACTATTCACGATTTTACAACAGATCCCATTGAAACCTATGTTGACGGTGATTGGGTGAAAGCCAAAGGAACCACGCTGGGAGCAGATAATGGTTTGGGAGTAGCTGCCATTATGGCGGTGCTCGAAGATAATAACTTGAAGCATGGCCCATTGGAAGCTCTGATAACCAAGGATGAAGAAACGGGAATGTATGGTGCATTCGGTTTGAAACCCGGAACTATGCAAGGGGAAATTCTGCTGAACCTTGATTCTGAGGACGAAGGCGAACTCTATATCGCTGTGCCGGTGGTCTTGATATTACTGCTACTTTGGAATATAAGGAGGAGACGCCTATGGCCGATTTCGTTGCTCGTAAGATTACGCTGCAAGGTTTGCGTGGCGGTCACTCCGGTTTGGAAATCAATGAAGGGCGCGGTAATGCCAATAAATTGCTGGCACGCATCGTACATGATTTGCTGATTGAGTTTGACTCCCAGCTGGCAAGTTTTGAAGGTGGTAATATGCGTAATGCTATCCCTCGCGAAGCACATGCGGTATTGGTGTTCAATCCTGAGGATATGGACGGTTTGGAAGATTATATGAAGGAATACGAGGCACAACTGAATGACGAATATGTTCCGATTGAAAGTGGTATTACCCTGAGTATAGAAGAGGTAACTCTACCCACTGCCGTTGTTCCTTCAGAAATCCAGGATAATATGATTAACGTGTTGATGGCTTGCCAGAATGGTGTGATGCGTATGATTCCTACTGTTCCCGATACTGTAGAAACTTCCTCCAATTTGGCTATCGTAATCATTGCAGACGGTAAGGCCGAAGTTCGTATTTTGGCGCGTAGTTCTTGCGATACGATGAAGGATTTCCTGGCAGACAGCCTGACAGCTTGTTTCGCTATGGCAGGTATGAAGGTGGAATTGAGTGGTGGCTATTCTGGATGGCAGCCTAATGTGGATTCTCCTATACTGCATGCCATGAAGCTGTCCTATAAGCAGCAGTTTGGTGTGGAACCTGCCGTGAAGGTTATTCATGCAGGTTTGGAATGCGGTATTATTGGTGCCAATTGTCCAGGACTCGATATGATTTCTTTCGGTCCCACTTTGCGTTCTCCGCATTCACCGGACGAGCGTGCGTTAATTCCTACTGTTTCCAAGTTCTATGATTTCTTGGTGGCTACATTGGAGCAGACTCCTGAAAAGTAGAGAATACTTTATGTAATGAATAGGGGCAGGGTGCTTTATTAAGTATCCTGCCTTTTTTGTCTGTGACAGTTTGTCCTCTTTCTGCCAGAATGTCCCAGACTTATTACAATGGTATGTCAATATCCTTGCACTTTCTCCCTAAAAATTGACCTAAGTCAAGAAATATGTTATAAAACATGTTTTCTATCTGTTTTTTGCTTGTTATCTTGAACAAAGGCTCTATTTTTGTGTTGTAAAACATGAAAACAATAGAAAACTAGTAGATTTTTTAAGGATAACAAGATTGATTTTAGGAGGATAACAAAATGAAAATGTTAAAGAGTTTTTTTAAGCATGTCGCGAAGCCGATAAGAACATTTGGGGTTACGTAATGCTTTAAGCATTCCCCCCCCTTTCGTGAAGTATTGAATTTTAGTTTTCAGGTATTAGTTTAATTTTTTAAGATTATGAAAAAGAAGATTGCAAATTCATTTAAGCACATTCTTACCGCAGCTGGTAAGAATTGGATGGAGGCAATGAGATATTATAGCCTCCAAATGTGAGTACACTAACATTTAAGTATAGCACAAGGGATATGTTTGCAAAACATATCCCTTGTTTTTTTGTAGGAGTAGAATAAGATTTTTTATGTCCAAAAGTACATTTGTTTGAACTTTATTCACTTCCTTTGTTATTAATACAAAGACTAACAAACGAATAATTATGAGAGTAATTCAAAGAATTTGTAGCATATTGTTGCTGCTGGTTACATTTGGGGCTTCGGCATTGTATGCGCAGACGTACGATAAGTTGTGGAAGCAGGTGGAGCAGGCTCAAAAGAAAAGCCTGCCTCAAACAGTGATAAAACTGGCTGATGAAATCTATCGGAAAGGTCGGCAAGAGCAGAATGCTCCGCAAATGTTGAAAGCCTACATTTGTAGGGAGACTTATCAAGAGGGGCTGACTCCGGACAGCCTTTACTCCAGTCTGAAATATATGGAATCTTGGGCACAATCGGAGAGGAATCTGGTGAACAAGGCTATTCTACATTCTTTGTTGGCATATGAATATGCTGACTTGATGCGGAAGAATCGCCGTGTCTTGCTGTCACGTACTTTACTGACTGTTGACGAGGTTCCAGAAGATATCCGTGAGTGGAGTATCAGCCAGTTTGTGGATAAAATAGATAGGTGTAACCGTGCATCCTTGCAGGATTCCATCCGCTTGCTCAATACATCTGCAGAACAATATGTGCCTTTTGTGGTGTTGGAAGACGGTAGCCGGTTCTATGGGCACGATATGTACCATCTATTGGTAAGCCGTGCTGTTGATGCTTATCGGCAGCTGGATGGTTTCAGCGTGGATTCTTTGGTACAGACCCGTATCGAAAGGATTTATCTGGATATGATGAATGCTTATCGCCGTCGTGCCGGTTCGGAAGATGCTATGTTGCTCTGTTCTCTTGATTATTGGAACTGGAAGTTGACCGGTGGTATCAGCCAGCAGCCTTATCCTACTTTCCGAATGCGTCAGGAAAAGGCTAATCGGGAATATCTTGAGGTTTTGAATAAATTGATAAAGGAATACGGTTCACGAGAGGTTTGTGCCGAGGTTTACATTCATAAAGCCAACCACCTGCGCCGTTTGGAACCGAAACGCGCTGATGAGGCTCTAAAAGTCTGTGAAGAAGGCTTGAAGCGCTATCCTGCGTATAAGCGTATCAATGAGTTGAAAAATATCCGTGAACAGATTTTACAGCCTGAACTCATTCTGACTATGAATGAAAGCGGTTATCCCGGCGATTCGGTGAATATGAGGCTGCATTATCGTAATGTCGAGGGCTTTACTCTCAACTTATATACCACTACTTTAAGTGAAGTACCTTGGATGGACCATGGTATAAATAAAGATACTTATAGAAAGTATGCCCGGAAGTTTTCTTCCACGCATTTTGGCTTAAAGCCGTTGCCAGGCAAGGATAAATTGCCTGAAGATGTCCCTTATCTTGCCTCGGACACTGTATTTAAGTTCATGATTCCTCGGGAAACGGGAGTCTATATTCTTCAAATAGTACCTGATACTGAAACGGCCCGTACAGATGATAAATTTCTGGTATCTACCCGCTTCAAGGTGCTGACATTGGATTTGGGTGACAACCGTATGGAAGTGGCTACATTGGATGCCCGTAGTGGACAGCCGATTGCTGGTGCCAAGGTGAGTTTCTACTCTTTTTATGATGAGAAGAATAGAAAAGCGATGGCAGAGGTACTGACTGATGCCGGGGGGAAAGCTGTATTACCCTGGCAGAGTGAAATCCGAAGTTATGTGGCGCGTAAAGGCAGAGACACAGCCATGATGCCGCAGAACGTTTATATGAATCATCCTTATTACGGTATTAAGGATACAGATTGGAGGCAGATGGCATTGCTGACAGACCGTTCGCTTTATCGTCCCGGGCAGACCGTTCATGTAAAAGGGATAGCTTACAAGCAGAATAGTGATAGCGCCCAGGTACTACAAGGAGTTGATTATGAGCTTGTCTTGTTGGATGCCAACCGCAAGGAACTTGCCACCAGGAAGGGGCGGACCAATGATTTCGGCTCTTTTGCTACGGAGTTTGTACTTCCGGCAGCTTGCCTGAATGGCATGTTCAGCATACGAACCAAAGAGCCTCAATCTACCGTCACTTTTAGGGTAGAGGAGTACAAGCGACCTACGTTCGAGATTGCCTTCACTCCGGTTTCGGAAGCTTATCGGCTGGGTGACAAGGTTGTGTTGAAAGGAAATGTCAAGGCCTTCAATGGCATGATGGTGCAGGATGTGCCATTGGCATATACGGTGACTCGCCGGAATCCGAGACCTGGTTATTGGAGCAATGCTGATAAACCATTATTGTCTGACACCATACAATTGGATACCAACGGGGATTTTTCCATACCCTTGACTTTGGAAGCTCCGGCTGTAGATACAGACGGGTATGGGAGTGTGTATACTTATCATGTGGAGGCGGTGGTGACGGATGAGGCTGGTGAAACGCAATCCGCTTCGTATAACTTGTTGGCAGGTCCTAAGGCTTATTCCTTTGATATTCGCTTGCCTCAATATGTTTGTAAGGAAGATAGTATGCTTTTCACTTTTGGAGTGAATAATGTAATGAATATTCCTCAGCACATTGAAGGTTCCTATTGCCTTTATCCATTTGCAGAACAAAATGGGGCAAGGAATATTGCAGGTTCTGAACCCTTGGATGATGTTGTATTGGAGGGTACCTTCACAGCCAATCGGCTCCAGGATTTTTCGGCTTGGAACAAGCTTCCTTCAGGTAACTATCGCTTGAAACTTTCTGTACGTGATAGTTTGGGACGTGAAGAGAATAACGGGGCATATGGCAGTGACAGTTTCATGCTCTTTTCAAAGAGTGACAAGCGTCCGGCTGCGTTTACAGATTTCTTTTATTATAAAGAAAATGAGGAATTTGATGTACAGTACCCTGCCGCTTTTCTTTTGGGGACTTCTTATCGGGATGCATATGTGCTGATGGATGTCTTTTGTGACAGAAAACGCATTGAAAGCCGTGTGTTGCAGTTGAATGATACTATTATTCGTATGGAATTCCCTTATAAGGAAGCATATGGCAAGGGAATCACCATTCTTTTCAGTTTTGTGAAAGCTGGCGAGATGTACAGTCATCAGGTTGAACTGAAGAAGCGGGAGCCGGAACGTGCTCTCGACATGAAATGGGAAGTGTTCCGTGACCGTTTGCGTCCCGGACAGGAAGAAGAGTGGAAGCTCGTCATAAAGACGCCTCAAGGTATGCCTGCTGCGGCTGAGATGTTGGCTACGATGTACGACGCTTCACTGGATAAGATTTATAAGAGTAACCAGATACTACGGGTTTTCTATCCGGATAATCTGTATGGGGCATTCCGTGGTGCGAGCCGTTATAATAGCAATTACTTCTCCGTTTATTTCCCGTTGAAGGCTTGGAAGGTTCCGGTATGGTCGTTTGACTACTTCTGTTCTCCTTATATGGATGGAAGGATGCGGATAGTGATGGTAGAAGACAATGCGCTTTTGGAAGAAGTAAGTGTTGTGGGGTATGGGACTACCCGGAATAGCTCTTTGACCGGTAATCTTAGAATACGTGGTGCCAACCAGCCGATGCTTGCTTCCAAAGCAGAATCCGGGAATGCCGTTGAAGTGAAATATGTTCCTGCACAAGTAGCGGAAGACGCGGTGGAAGATGTTGTTTTTGAATCGGAAACGATACCGGTTGGCGAGGCCTTGCAACCTATTGAGGGGCTTCGCACCAACTTTGCCGAAACAGCCTTTTTTTATCCTCAACTTCGTACAAACGAACAAGGGGAGCTTGCGTTTTCTTTTACGATGCCGCAGAGCTTGACTCGTTGGAATTTCCGTGGTTACTCACATACTAAGGATATGCTGACTGGGATGTTGGATGCTTCCGTTGTAACTGCCAAGGAGTTTATGCTGACTCCGAATATGCCTCGGTTTGTCCGCGTTGGAGATAAAACACAGATAGCCGGAACAATAGCCAATCTGACGGGTAAAGCGGTGAAAGGAACAGCAGTATTCACACTGTTCGACCCTATGACGGAGAAAGTTATTGCTACTCAACGTCAGAAATTCTTGGTAGAAGCAGGAAGAAATACTGCTGTCAACTTCCATTTCGAAGTGTCCGACCGCTATGATTTGCTTGGTATTCGTATGGTTGCCGATGGAGGTACGTTTAGCGATGGCGAGCAGCATCTGTTGCCCGTATTAAGTAATAAGGAGTATATTACGGAAACGCTTGCTATGCCTATCCGTGGCGAGGAGACCCGTACGTTCTCATTAGACAGCCTTTTCAACCGTAATAGCCGTACAGCGACAGACCGTCGTCTGACTGTAGAATTTACCGGGAATCCGGCTTGGTATGCTGTACAAGCGTTGCCGGCATTGAGCCTGCCTGCCAATGATAATGCCATTTCTTGGGCTACAGCTTGGTATGCCAATAGTCTGGCAGGCTTCATTGCCAACAGCCAGCCCCGCATTAAGACTGTATTTGACAGTTGGAAGGCTGCCGGTGGCACGAAAGAAACCTTCCTCAGCCAGTTGGAGAAGAATCAGGATGTGAAGAATATCCTGCTCAGCGAGTCTCCGTGGGTACTGGAAGCTACTACTGAAGCCGAACAGCAGGCACGTATTGCCACGCTGTTTGATATCAACCAACTGAATAACCGCAATCTTTCCGCTTTTACCAAATTGAAAGAATTGCAGGGTGAAGACGGTGGATGGAGCTGGTATAAGGGAATGTCCGGTAGCCGCTATATAACTGGCTATATTACAGAATTACTTGTTCGTCTTCCTCTGCTGACGAAAAATGAACTGCCTGAAGAAGTTGCCGCCATGCGGCAGAAAGCTTTCGGCTATTTGAATCGGCAGGCTTTGGAAGAGTATCGCAATATCCGTAAAGCCGAAAAAAATGGCGCCAGAATTACTGCCAACTCCGAATCGGCAATGACATATCTGTATCTGATAGCCCTTAGCGGCGAACAAGTGCCGGCAGACAATCAAGCGGCTTACCGCTATTTCCTATCAAAAGTAGGTGCCAATCTTAAAGATGGAACCATGAGCAGCAAGGCGCAGTCTGCCATCATCCTGAATGCAGTAGGGCGTACAGCCGAGGCGAATGAATTCATCGCTTCCCTCAAGGAACATCTGGTACAGACGGATGAACTGGGTGCATACTTTGCTTTCCAAGCAAATCCGTATAACTGGGGTATGCTGCCCATCCCTGCCCATGTGGAAGTAATGGAAGCCCTGCGTATGGCAGGTGGCAACGATGCTTTGGTGGAGGAAATGAAACTCTGGCTGCTGAAACAGAAGCAGACTACCAGTTGGAATTCTCCGGTTGCAACGGCTGATGCTGTTTATGCATTGCTTTGTCAAGGTACTAATCTGCTGGAAAGTCGGGGAGACGTACGTATCACGTTAGGTAACAAAGTTTTGGAAACATTGTCGCCTACAAAGACCATAATCCCGGGTTTGGGTTATGTCAAGGAAACCTTCGCTCAAGGAAGTCCGGAGCTGAAAGCTAAAACCGTCACCGTAGAGAAACGGGATGCAGGCATTGCCTGGGGAGCTGTTTATGCCCAGTATCTGTCACCCATATCTGATGTAAAGCAGCAGGGGGGTGAATTGAATGTAGAGAAGAAACTTTATGTAGAGCGTATATCGGCCGGTGGTAGCAAGTCCTTGCAACCGGTTACGGAAGGGACCGTATTATCCGTCGGTGATAAAATAGTGGCCCGTTTGACTATCCGCTTGGACCGTACTATGGATTTTGTTCAGTTGAAAGACCAGCGGGGTGCCTGCTTTGAACCTATAGGCTCGCTTTCCGGTTATCGTTGGAGTAATGGCCTCGGTTATTATGCAGAAGTGGAAGATGCCGCAACCAATTTCTTCTTCGACCATTTGGGCAAAGGCGTTTATGTCTTAGAGCACAGTTATCGCATAGCCCGTGGCGGAACATACGAAACGGGGCTGGCCACGATACAGTGTGCGTATGCTCCGGAGTATGCTTCGCATTCGGCGGGAGGGATAATTGTAATAAAGTAACAATAGAGTATGGAGCGGAGCGCAATTTGTACAAATTGCGCTCCGCTATTTTACGGTACTCTCTGACGTAAAAACACCT
>ENA-OPYY01000377-OPYY01000377.1-human-gut-metagenome-genome-assembly--contig:-NODE-377-length-15846-cov-0.809657_pt1 | contig 15846 bp, 15 predicted proteins | sample MGYA00242472_ERZ504481 | MGnify/ENA primary metagenome ERZ504481 (study PRJEB26092, sample SAMD00036265) | human gut metagenome | host: Homo sapiens | study: EMG produced TPA metagenomics assembly of...
CGACATAACCGTGCTCATTGCCAATGCCATCACTGCTGCCGTCATGTTTCGCTTCATAATCAATTTCCTCCTTTATTTGCAAATACTTAATGTATTTAGCTTTCCTACTCACTCTGGCGTTCTTTCTTCTTATCCGCAAACACCGCGGCTATAATGACGATGCCTGTGACAATGGTCTGGTAATAGGTGGCAACATTCATGATCTGGAGTCCGCAGGTCAGAGTACTGAGAATAATGGCTCCCACCAGTGTATTTCCGATCTTCCCCTTTCCGCCTGATAAAGAGATTCCTCCGATAACCGCGGAAGCGATGGCATTCATCTCATAACCAGATCCGGCATTCGGGTCTGCATATGTAAGGCGTGACAAAAGCATGATGCCTCCAATGGCTGCAAATATGCCGCTTAAAACATATACCATAAGCACGGTTCGGTTTACATTGATTCCTGAAAGCCTGGCGGCGCAGATATTGCCGCCTGCGGCATAGACGTGCCTGCCGAACTTTGTATATGCCATGACAAAAATAATCACCGCGTAGAACACAAATACATATATGACGGAGACAGGAACCGTCCCCAGCACCTTTGAAGCCATCAGACTGCCCAACCCCTTAGGGAAGCTGGATATGGGCTGTCCTCCGTTAATCAGAAGCGCCAATCCCCTGGCGATCTGCATGGCTCCCAGCGTCACAATGAAGGGCGGTACCTTTCCGTAGCTGACCAGACAGCCATTGACCAGGCCAAAGGCAGCGCCGGCCGCGATACACAAAATCCCCATGGCAATCAAGGGCATACCAGCCTTCAGAATCAGTCCTCCAAATATACCCACAAATCCCACAATAGACCCAACGCTCAAATCAATACCGCCTGTGACAATGACAAGGGAGGCGCCGATTGCAATGATGGAAATAATGCTGGCCTGGGTTATGATATTGAACATGTTATTAAGGGTCAGAAAATTCTTTCCCATCATGCTGCAGATTACAGCAAATACAATAAAAATAACAACCAGTCCCAGATATAAAGTCAAGGCCGGCAGTTTTGCCTTAACACCCTCTTTGTAGCTCTCCATACCTATAATCCTCCCTGCATCGCATATTTTAATATGGTTTCCTGCGTCAAATCCGGACTGTTGTCCAATATAGCCTCCAGGACGCCTTCCCTCATAACCGCAACCCGGTCGCACATCTTAAGTACTTCCACAAGATCGGAGGATATCATTATGATAGAGGCCCCCTGATTGACCAGGTCATACATAATATTGTATATTTCGTCACGCGCCCCTACATCAATTCCCCTTGTGGGTTCGTCAAATATATATACATCCGCATTGGAATACAGCCACTTTGCAATAACCACCTTCTGCTGGTTTCCTCCGGACAGGTTCTTGGCTTCCGTAAGATGTGTATGGGTTTTAATCCGCAGGCTTTTGATGTAATCCTTTGCGCGATCCGCCATCTCCTTTTTGCGGATAAACGGTTTGGCAAGCTGTTTTAAGTTAGGCAACGCTATATTATCCATGACAGAGTGCATGAGCACAAGTCCCTCGTCCTTCCTGTCCTCGCTCAGATAGACGATTCCCTTTTCAATATTCCTGGACAGGCTGTTGGACAATGTTTCACCCTTATACGTAACAGTTCCCCCATCTTTTCTGTAAGCGCCTATCATGCATTTTGCCACTTTCTGTCCTGCCCGCTCCCACTAATCCGGCAAATCCCAGTATTTCGCCCTTGTGCAGCTCAAATGATATGTCCTTTAAAAACTCCTTGTATCTCAGCTTCTCAACCTTTAATACAACCTGATTCATGTCAACTGCTTCATTGGCAATCTTTTCAAAGCTGACTGTGCGTCCCACCATCATCTTTGTCAGCTGGTCCTCTGTGGTTTCGGATAATTTTACGGTTCCTATATACTCACCGTCACGCATGACCGTGCACCTGTCTCCAATCTCGAACAACTCGCTCATGCGGTGGGAAATGTATACAATTCCGATTTTTTCTTTTTGAAGTTCACGGATAATTCCAAAAAGCATGTTTGTCTCTTTATCCGTAATGGCCGCTGTGGGTTCATCCAGAACCAGGACCTTTACATGATTGGATATGGCCTTGGCTATCTCAACCAGCTGTTTCTGGGCCACACTCAGCTCACGGACCAGTGTCTTGGGACTTACCTCCAGACCGACCCGCTTCATGTACCCCTCTGCCTCTTTTATGGCACGCTTATGGTCCACAAGAAGCCCCTGGCCGTATTCCTTTCCAATGAATATATTTTCATATACAGGCAAATCCGGTACAAGATTAAATTCCTGGTAAATCACGCTGATACCGGCGTCCAAAGCCTCCTTCGGCGTCATAGGCGCCAGCTCCCTGCCGTCAAGCTGTATGTCCCCGCCTTCCCGTCCGTATGCCCCGGACAGAATTTTAATTAACGTGGATTTACCCGCTCCATTTTCTCCCAAAAGAACGTGAACCTCACCGGGAAGCACCTCAAGCTGCGCATTTTTCAGTACAGGAACACCAAAAAAACTTTTGTTAATCCCGCACATCCTCAATATACATCCGTCCATGGACAGGCCCCCCTTACCCTTCTAGTTTTTGATACCGTTTCAATGCCTCGCCGGAATCTTTGCCACAGCAATAAGCCGCACTCTCAATGCCTGTTCCCAATAGGCGCCTGATTTCCCCCACTGTCATCTCAGGCTTAAAGTACTTAAGCTGTGCGCCCCAGATTTCCCAGGGACGTACTCTCCTTGCCCCCTGTCACTACCTTCTTGCCTGTTGCATCTGCTGTCATCTGACACAGCCTCACATTCCGCGAGCCGCCGCCTACCATATAGACAGTGTCTTTTTTCTTTCCGCTGATTTCCTCCAGACCCTGTATCACCGAGGCAAAGCTCAGCGCCATGGAGTTTTGAAAGCTGCATATGATTGTACCCCAGTCTTTTTCTCCGGAAGCCTGACCGGTCTTAACAAGATAATTCCATATCTCATCAGACATATGTACGGGATTGAAAAATCTGGAATCGTTGACAGGAAACAGAGGAGCCGCCCCCTCATGCAGTCTCCAAGGCTGTTAAGCTCCTCCCAGCCTATGGCCCCATGTTCCCCTTCATATTCCTCCTTAATGCGTTGGATAATGAACATACCCGCACTGTTCCGCAGCAGGGTGATTTTATCAAATGCCCCTATCTCGTTGGTCAGGCATCTTTTTCTCACCTCTTCGTTCACGATTGGCTCCTCTAACTCCATTCCGATAAGCGCCCAGGTCCCTGTGCTGACAAACAAAAATTCTTCCTCCTCTGCCGGAATGGCCAGGACCGCGGCTGCCGTATCATGGGACGGCACGCAAATCACCGGTACATCATACGATATGCCCAGAATTTCCTTTACACTGGAGTGAAGCGTGCCAATGGCAGTACCGTGTCTCCCAATAGGCGCAAACAGGCCGATGGTATTTCCATTGTTTTCAATGCTTCTTCACTGAGTTCCCTTTTTCTGGCATCCATCAGCTGGGTCGTTGACAATTCGCTGGGCTCATTCACCATACAGCCTGTAAAGAGATAGTTTAAGATATCCGGAATCATGAGAAGCTTATGTCCATGGGAAAACATGGGCTGCATTTTTTCCATCATTCCCTTAATCATATTAACCGAATTAATTTTATCGCAAAGGATACCCGTCTGCCTGAACAGATATGTCCTCTGCTCATCTGACATCTGTTCCAGAACCTCTGCCCCTATGCTGTTCCTGTATGACAATGGATTCTGAATCATAAGTCCCTGTTTGTCAAACAGCGCAAAATCCACGCCCCATGTACAGATCCCGATTGAATGGATGGTTCCGGCCCGCTTTACCGCCTCTTTCAATCCCTCTAACAGTTTTTGGTAAATCATCAGTATATCCCAGTAAAAATACTGATGGACCCTGACCATGTAATTTGGTATCTGGGAAATGACCTCCGTGGTTATCTGTTCTCCGTCATACACCCCCAGAATAACCCTGCATGATGAATTACCGCAGTCAAACGCTACCATGTTCCGCTTCATCAACACCCCTGCCCCTCTCTTATTGAATTTTTATTTTCAGACCGTATTTTTCTGCCCGCTGTACCAGGAATAACAAGTCTGCTTTCTTAAGGGACGGCATATTCCCCATCTCATATGCACGTCCTAACCCCTGATACTTCGGCAGCCCAGCCTGTGATAGGGATAGAAATACAATTTCAGATATATGATTCAAACTCTTAATGTACTCAAAAAAACCATTGATGGACGCCTCATCATCATTGCATCCCGGAATATAAGGATATCTGACCGACAGTTCCCCGCTGTAATGACCGCACAGCCATTCCAGGTTACTGAGTATCAAGGTATTGTCCACGCCCGTAAGCTCCTTATGCTTATCAGGAGCGATCTGTTTGAAGTCATAATATATATAGTCAACATGCCCGTTTATGTCTTCCAATGCCTTTTGGGGGACATGCCCGCATGTTTCAACCAAGGTATTATAACCTCTCCGGTGCATCTGCTCTCCGACAGCTCCTATGATTTCACTGTAATACAGCGGTTCTCCTCCGCTGAACGTAACGCCGCCGCCGGACATCCCATAATATTGACGGTCCTTCAGTATCTCAGTCAGAAGCTCTTCCTCGTTGTATTTTCTCCCCATCATCTCCCTGGCGTCCGCATAACACTCCCTGATGCACACACCGCATTGCCTGCACTTGCTCTGGTCCGTAATAAAGCCATAACCTTCCATGTAGCTTATGGCTTTTTCCGGACACAGAACGCTGCATCTTGCACAGTTGATGCAGACATTTGTCTTAACCAGAACCTCGGCCCCCGCTCTCTGGGATTCGGGGTTTGCACACCATCTGCAGCGCAGGGAACAGCCCTTTAAAAATATAACGGTGCGGATACCGCGGCCATCCTCTGTTGCGAACCGTTCAATATTAAATACATTGCAAACCCCCATGTTTGTGATTCCCCCTGTTCGTCATCCGCCGGCTCATACACCGCATTGCGGTACTTTAGCTATAATTCCAGCTCCGCCCTGTTTATTACATCCATCTGGCACTCCGGGGACAGCGATGTAAACAGTGCACTATAACCCGAAACTCTGACCATCAAATCCTTATATTCATCCGGATGCTCCATTGCCTTCTTGAACACCTTGTTATCCACCACATTAAACTGGATCTGCTGTCCGTAGTTTTCAAACAGCACCTTAATCATGGCAATTACCTTCTCTTTATTCTCATCCGTATCCAGCGCTCCTTTGGACAGGCGCATGTTGAATATCGCCCCTTTCTGGAACCATATGCTGGGCAGTTTCATGACTGAATTGCAGGCGGCCGTGGCGCCTTTTTTCTCCGAGCCATTGGCAGGGGAAATTCCATTATTCACCGGCTGTCCGGCCTTGCGTCCGTCCGGCGTGGCTCCAATGCTCTTCCCAAAAGCAATGTTACCTGTCACAGGACTCTGGCTGTAGGAGTAACAGCAGGGCACCGGCCCTTTTCCATACTTGGAACTTCTGTATTTATACCTGTAGCTGGAGCCAATATAGTCCTCCAGTTCAACTACCCACTTGTCAGCTCTCTCGTCATCATTTCCAAACTTAGGTGCCTTGTTTAACAGTATGGCCCTGATTTCCGGTCCGGCAGGCACTGTCTCCATATCCTCATAATTGGTGCTCATGGCATGAAGCACCTGCTCCATGGTCAGAAGCTTCTGATTAAATACAATTTCGTCCAATGCTGCCAGGGAATCCCCTGCGCTGATGGTACCCGCAGTAGGCCCGCCGTCCGCCGAGTACACGGAACCGCCCTCTACAAGGTCCATGGCCCTCTCTATACAGTCATATACCAAGGATGAACGGAATGCGTTGATGTCCTGCTGTATATGAATTTCATCATTGATATGTTCCGTTTCCACCTGCAGTCCCATAAAATAATCCAGGGTCTGTTTATATAATTCCATCAGCTCCCTTACACTGCCGCAGTCCTCTGCACGTTTCTCCAAATCCACAAAATGGTATCCGGTCTTAGGATCCGTGCCGCCGTGGAGAGTGATTTCAAGTACCTTTTCCACATTCAGCCATGGGCCTTTGGCCGCAAAATCCCATTTTCCAGGAATGGATGCCTCGATACATCCGTCCGGAACCCAGTCCACCCGGTCTTCCTCGGCAATTCCCATATTCTTAAGCGTCCTGATAAATGCCTTATCATTGTAAAATGCCGGCTGCCCGCCCTGATGCCTTTGCGCAGCCTTTAACGCCTTCATCATGAACCCATCACTGGTTCCCTCGAACCACTTAATGGATACGGACGGGGTAAAGAGTCTGACATTTTCACATGCTTCCACACACAGATGGGAAACTTCATTGGTTGCATCCTTCCCATCCACTGTCTGGCCCGCAATGGCAAGATTAATGAACATCTGGTATCCCAGGAAAAATTCTGTATCCGGCCAGCTCCTGAGCTTATTAAGTTCATTGCATTTGATGAAGAAGCACTCGACTATCTCCAGGGCCTCTTCTCTTGTGATTCTGCCTTCCTCCAAATCCCTCTTATAATAAGGATACACATACTGGTCAAAACGCCCCAGTGAGATGGCATGCCCATTGGATTCCAGATGGACTGCCAGCAGAATCATGTAGATGGACTGAACCGCCTCATGGAAGGTCCTGGCCGGATTCAGCGGAACATTCCTGCATATGTCCTCCAGCTTAAGAAGTTCCCTTCTGCGTGTCTCATCCTTTTCCTGCTCTGCCTGCTCTTTGCAGCAGTCAGCAATACGGCCCGAAAACATCACCACGGCCTGATTGCCCTGAAGGGCCGCTTCAAGAAACCATCTTTTTCGTGTATTGCCCGGCTCTCTGGGGTCCAGCCTCTTAAGCTTATTCTCTATCCGTCTCATGACATCGGATAAGCCTTTATCTACCACGCCTTTATAATCTACAATTACATTGCCCAGGCCCGCTGCAGACACCCATGTATCATCTATCACATTGGCATCCCAGGCCTGGTTGATTTTCTCGGGAAGGGTCTTTCTCAGATTTTCATATAAGGACTTTCCCTTCCAGTAATCCACACATTCTAATATTTTGTCTTTATCTTCCTGGGTATAGTAAAATTATCACCCGGTCTTTTATCCGGGAAAAAAGGTGTACCATTTAACTCCGCTTCCAGCCAGTCTGTGGAGTACTCCGGATAGATCGGGGAGCTTTAGGCCACTGTGCCTGGTTTCCCACAATCAGCTCATCTGCATTCACATAGACCGTCATACGGCTCAGCACATCATAAAATGCCTGGGACCGCCTCAAAGCATTTGGTTTTCCTTCTGTCTCCTTCATGGACTCCGTAAAATAGATACACCGCTCCGGACAAATACGCGGGTCTGTATCAAATAACCGTTTTCTCAACCTTTCCGTTCTTGTATTCATGTTCCACCCCTCACGTTCACTTCGTGTATGTAACTTGTTACATTTTCAATATAGCACTTTATGTCATTCTTGTCAATAATATATTTGTGCATTTTTCATATTAATTCATTGTTTTTTCTCTTTTTTTAGCGATTTTTCCTTATCAATCCATGCTGCACACTGCAATCGTTTGACGTGCAAAGTAAAACTGTTACATTTTTTCGTATTTACAATTAATTTTATTTAAACTATAATATGATATGGTCGGATGAAACTTATTTTTTCTTTTCATGAAACAAGTTTCACCCTTTCAGGACCAGGAGGAGAAATCGTATGAACAAGGAAGGGCGTCCGGAAAATAGCGGATACATCGGAATCAGGGATATTGCCAAACTGGCGGGAGTCTCTACTGCAACTGTATCCCGGGTTATCAATAATCCAGAAATGACATCTGAAAAGGTCAGAAAGAAAGTACAAAAAGTAATTGAGGAATATAACTATATCCCAAACCAGCCTGTCAAGAAAATCTTTTCCAAGACAAGCAATACCATTGCCGTGTTTATATATGACATGGAGAACCCTTTTTTCATCAGCCTGATTAAAGAACTGAACCAGATATGTCTGGAACACAACTATATGCTCCTTATTTGTGATACAGGAAGCAGCCCGGAGCTTGAAAAGAAGTATCTTTACTTCTGCCTGGCTAACCGATGTGCCGGCATCATCCTGACAGAGGGTGTTGATTCCGATATCTTCGAAGCCTGCAAGATTCATATTCCAATTGCATTCCTGGACCGAAAAACCCACGGCAAGTTCTCCAGCGTACGTTCTAATAACAGACAGATGATGCAGCCAATTGTGGACTACCTCTACAACCTTGGGCACAGAAAAATTGCCTTTGTCGGCTGTAAAACACCCATGGATTCTGTTATTTCCAGACAGAATGGCTACATAGAAACAATGACAGGAAAGGGACTCCCCATTATCCAGGAATATATTTACGACAAAAATCCCCAGCTGACTCTTCAGGCCGGAAGCCAGGCTCTTAATTACTTCCTCTCCCTTCCAGCCGCCCCTACGGCAATCATCTGCTGTAACGACATCATTGCCTTAGGAGCTTTGAACGCCGCATATTCCCTGGGATTAAAGATTCCCGCAGACATGTCCATTGTGGGATTTGATAATGTGATCAGCAATCTCCATCAGCCCCAGATAACCACTGTCCAGCAGAATCTGCGTGAAATATCCCTTGAATTGTTTGAGCTGGTGGTCAACCCGCCGGAAAATCCTGTATCCAAAATCATTGAAGCCTCCTTCATAGAAGGAGCCACCTGCAGCAGGATCGAAACAGCCCAGAAATAAAAACTTATGCCGGGAAACCATCCGAAAAAGCAAAGGCTGTACAATGTGCTTTTCCGGATGGTTTGGGGAAATATCTCAAAAATATTTCAGAAACATTTTAAACCAACAAATTTAATCCAACAGATAAAAAACCTCTTGATTTATCAGAGAAAATATGATAGACTATACCACGTCAAAGTAATAACATATTTTCATGCGCGAGTGGCTCAGGGGTGGAGCACCACCTTGCCAAGGTGGGGGCCGCGGGTTCGAATCCCGTCTCGCGCTTTTTTATTTCCAGCCGGAGGACTGCTCTGCCAGTTCTCCGGCCTTTTGTTTTCTTCACATTTAAAGCCTAAATACAACAATGGGAAGGCGCCCTCACGCGGGTCAGCCTTCCCATTTTCATATCTTATTTCTGATTGCCGGGCCAGCCCCCGGCTTCTACCTCTTCTGTTTGACCGTATTAAGGTATTCCATGATTCCCATGTGTATGGTCCAGGCCATTCTGTCCTGATATTCCTCATCTTCCAGGCGTTTGGCTTCCTTTCCATTACTCAGGAATCCGCATTCCACTATGACAATAGGCTCCTTCACATGAAGCAGGAGATAATAGTTGTCATTGGCCTTGGCCATCCTCTTGTTGGCCTCGCCCAGCACATAATCAAAGCGCTTCTGCAAAATTTCCGCCAGATACTTTCCCTTCTCTGATGTCTTATAATAAAAAACCTGGCCCTCCGGATACATACTCCTCATGGTAACTGTTCTGGTGGATGCTGACCACCAAATCCGGCACTGCCTCATTTATGATTTCGCACCGTTTTCTCATATCTGCCATCTTTTTATGACTGTCTCCGGAGCTGTAAAGCCCCTGGTCCGAATCCCTGGTAAGGATCACCTCTACATCGGAGGCCTCAAGATATGCTTTCAGCTGCTCTGTTATCTTCAGATTAATATCCTTTTCCAGCTGACCATTTATCCCTACCTTACCCGGATCGCTGCCTCCGTGTCCGGCGTCTATGACCACCACCGGCCTTGCCTTGTCTGCCTCCGCTGCCTGATTATGGACAGCCACCAATGTTCCTGCCTGCCATGATATCAATGCCACGATACAAAGCAGCAGAATCCCCATCACTGTCTGCCATGCTGAATGCTTCATCAATGGGCGCTCCCTGATAACCTTTATTCCAGTATATTCACCCGCCTGATGAAAATGAACCTGTTTTTACTCCATGCTCAGAACGTTATAATCCCGTACCGCATCTTCTATGATGTATTCCAGGTATTCATACAGGATGGCGGGATAGCAGTACTCCTTCCACATGGCGTATCCGGGCTGCTTTACTGCCTCCTTCACCACCTCATATGCCCTGCCAGCGTAACACGCGGCATTGATGTCGCCGTATACCTTTGCCATCTGCTGTTTCTCTGATTCTGTCAGCTTCACAAATACGCTGCCCGTCTCCTCCTCCGCAGAGTTCTTCATGGCGTCATTAGGCCTGATTATAGAATATCCTCTTTAAAACAGGCGGACTGTATGTGTCGAAGTTCAGCAGGTTCTCATCCGTGCTCTTGTTTTTCCTGGCCCATTTCTCCATATCCACCTTGCGTGAATAGTAATAAAAATGTCTCATCTTCCATGTAATCCAGCACGCCGTACTGGCAGGGAGGCGTGGACAGGGAGCTGGTGACCACCTCATAGATACCGATGTCATTATTTCTCATGAAGTGCTGCACATGCAGGTGTCCGCTGAGAAACAGCGGGATATTCTCCCCTTCCAGCATCTGAATAAGCTCCTCACTGTGCTCGATGGTACAATCATCCGCATATACCTTGCTCTCCTCCAGCAGGTTGTGATGGGCAACCGGAAGAAGAATCACGCTGTCACGGGCCGCCTGCTTAAGCTGTTCCTTTATCCACTCATAGGTCTCTGTCTTTATCATTCCCCTACCTTGTTGCGGGGTTCATACTGGCAGGTATCCAGCATGAGCAGGCGCATAGACGGTCCCAGGTCATAGGTGTAACTGAGGGAATTGGCATCCCTGCTGCTGGCCTCCGAGTGTCCGAATTCCTTATATATGCGCTCAAAATCCTCCGGTGCGGTAGGTTCCGCCGGGTACCGGTCTCCCCCGGAATACACGGAGGCGCTTGGGTTGTTAATATCATGGTTGCCCGGTATAACCAAAACCGTGATACCGGCTTTCTCCACCTCATCCAGCTTTTTCGCCAGTTCTTCATGGCTCTTCTTTTCCCCCTGAAGACTTAAGTCTCCGCTGATAATCAGGCATCCGGACTCAGCAGCTTAATTTCCTCCAGTGCGGCGTCTGTGATCTCCCATACATAATTGGTCAGTTTTCCATCGCCGTGCTCTACCATAGACTGAAACATATTTCCCCGGTCCGTCAGGGATTCTGCCAGATAATGTATATCTGTCATAAGGATAATGCGTTTTCCTCCAATCAGAGGCTCTGCCTTTGTCTCCTTTTCTACATCAGGAAAAGGCTGTATCTGCGAAGGCGCAGGATGGGTGGGCTTTTGCAGCTCTGTTTCCTGAACTGTCTCCTGAACCGTTTCCTTTGTCTGCTGTTTTCCAGTGGTGGGCTCCACCTGCTTTCCAGCCTGTACGCTGCACCCTGCCATGACTCCAGCCATTAAGATTGCTGTCATGATTCCCGTTACCCTTTTTCTTCGTCTCATTTCCTTCCTCCGGCGTCACCCATATTGTCTATTTAACCCCTGACACAATATCCCATATATCCGCTGGCTCAAATCCCAGCTTCCAGCAGGCAACTCCTGCCAGGTCAAACTCCTTAATCAGGTCAATCTTAAGCTTCATGGAATCCTCCTCTTCCATCCATATATACTGCTGTCCGCTTCCGCTCACAGTCTCGCCGTAATACTGCCCCAGCAGCTTATCCCAGGTAAGCTCCACCTGGTTTTCCTCCACCCACTGCCTGGCATCTGATATGCCATATGCCTTGGAAGACGTCTTGCCCTCATTTACAGTCCACACTCTGGTATAGAAGGGGACCGCATTGATGACCTTTTCCTTGGGAACCTCTTTCAGGGTATTCTCAATGCCCTCCCTCACATAGGGAATAGAGGATACGGAGCCGGCTTCTCCTCCCGCATAGTGTTCGTCATATCCCATAACAATCACGTAGTCAGCCACAATTCCCTGCTCCTTCCTGTTATAAAACGCAGTATAGGAGGACGGTACATAGTTATCCACGGACAGCACAAGTCCCTTATTGCGGCAGGCAACCGACATTTCCCTTATGAACTGCACATAATGTGGTCCTGCCTCCGCCTTCAGGCTCTCAAAATCCAGGTTGAATCCGTCAAAGCCATAGGTATCCGCCTCATTCATCAGTTTTTCAATGAGCTTTTTCCTGGTACTGGTGGAGGACATCAAAGTCTTTGTATTAAGGTTCTTGATACTTTCCTGGGTGCTCACATTCTCCACCATGGCCCACACCTTCAGTCCCATGTCATGGGCCTTATCCACGTAATCCTTACTGGCCAGTGATGTGTAGGTTCCATCGCTGGACACCACATTAAACCAAGTGGGCACTATCACATTCATCCCCCTGGCATTGGACGCATAGTCCTCAAGAGTATTATTTCCCTCCTGCCGTGTGACCTGATGAAATCCCAGCCTTACTTTCCCGTCCATGGAAATGCTGGTATACACAGGCGCCTCAAAGGTGCTGACAGGCGCAACCTGCTCTCCTGCCTCCAGCTTCCGGTTCTCCACATATCCGATGTAACCGTCCGCGGTCCTGACCCTGGACCACTTGTCCATTGTCTCCAGCACATCCACAGTCTCTCCTGCCGCTGCCTCCGTGATAATCTGGCTCTTCACACCGCCCTTCACTCTGACCTGGCCTGTCTTTTTCAGCACTGCCGTGTCATAGGGCTGCCAGGAGGTGTCAATAAACACCCGCTTAATCTGGCTTGTGGCAAAGGCCTGCGTGCGGATATCCGTATAATTCACCACAACTCCAAGAGACAGGTACATTCCATCCTGTGTGACCTTAAAGAGAGGTCCCTTCTCGCCCTGGGTACTTTCATCCGCATACACAATGGATTCAGGCAGTGCATACACAAGCAGTTTTTCGCCCTCATCCCAGTAAAAGCGCTCGTTCAGATGTTCATTTACCCAGTCCACAGGCAGGTATACCTGGCCATCCTCGTAGATTCCCTTCTCCTCCTGCACCTGGTTATCCAAAATAAGGGCCACCTGGCCGCCCTTAATACCAAATACCCTGCTCTTATCCGCCAGCTCATTGCTGGGCATGTATTTCTTGGCAAAAAACACTCCCAGACCACTGCCTGCCAGGATAAATATGAACAGCAGAACCAGCACCGTGATTCCGCAGCCGTGACCTTTTCTTCTTCTGCTCATCCTGTCCTCCAGTTTCCTAATGATTGTTTTTATTCTACCACAAAATAGAGTGTATGTACCAATTATTTGCTTACAATTTACAGTCATTATGGAGGAAACAGGCACAAAAGCCCGGTATGCGCCGCCTTGCTTTGGCTGCACAGGCTGAGACGGTACTCATGGCGGCGGCATAATCCGGCTTTTGTTATCTGATTTTATTGCCTGTTTATGAATCCTTATCTTTTTTCTCTTTGGGAGGGTCGCTGAGATACACTTTGTCAAATCTGATTTCCTTCAGACAGCCCTGTTCGGCGCCAACATAGTCTCCCATGTAAAAGCCCCCGTCTTCTCCCATCTCGAATATCCTCTCCCATTCTTTTCCGGGCACTCGACTCCGTCAATGGTAATCCGGACCCCTTTGTTCTTGTATCTCTTCAATCCGTCCAGATAGGTTCTCTGGTGTTTCTTCCGGTCTCCATACTCGACATTTCCTATCATACCGATAAGCCCTCCCCTATTACCGCGGGACAGCCGGACGGCAGCACCAAGGAGTTGTTTCCGTGACATACTTTTGTGCGCCGTTCCCTTCTGTCTCTTTTTTCTTCACAAAATCCTCTCAAACCACTGCATAGTTTTATAATCCACTGAAAAAGCATCTACTGAAAGAGGAACCCTGACCAGAGAAATCCCAAACTGCCTCTCTATCTGTTTCTGGTGTCCTCGCTGCCAAAGGCAGCCGTATATATCCACCCTGCTCTGCGTCCTTCCTCCTCTGATAAAAGCTCCAAAAATGCCTCCAGCTTCCATTCGCTCAGTGCCGCCATGACAATCTTCACTTCACACCTGAGCCACTCCGCCCTGATGGATGGTCTCAATTCTCCAAAATCAATTATGATTTCGTCATATATTCCACCCAGACAGGACGCCAGTATGCTGGGGTCCCCCTGCATATAATATGTAACCCCGAAGATTTTGTATCTGTAATCCGCAGAATCCGCCTGCTTTACGGAACCGGCCTGGCATATATCCTTCATGGTTTCCACGCGCCATGGTCGTTCCACTCAATTACCGCAGTCCTGCGCTGCAGGGCACTGGCCATATAATTGGCCGCCAGGACGCTGAGATGAGTCACCCCTGTTCCCCGTCCTGTTCCTGTGATTCCGACAACCCTGCACCCTTTCGCAGGCTGCCGGCTGTGTTTAAAATGATTTCTCTTAGAAAACCCCATGATTTTAATAAGCCTCTTTTTCGGTTCCATCTCCTGCCGCTGACGGCTATGGCAGACCACAGCGACTGAAAAAAGGCTTCTTCTCTTTTCTGTCTGAAAGGATTTTCATACTCCGGCGAAACAAACAGCTTTATTCCCTTTAAGGCCTTGTCTGAGCTTGTCATGGCCTTAAGTTCCTTTTGGCATATGGTCCGTGTCCCCCGGAATACAAGCACACGGTTCCCATCACACCGGCCCGCCCATGCCTGATTCATCCAGGATATGTACTGCCTGATGTACCGGCCGTCCCAGGCGCTGGCGCTGCCTGTCCCTAATAAATCTGCCTTCCCTGCCTTTAATTCCAGCTCCGCCTGCTGCCAGTCTGTCCCATAGTCTTTTACTATGATATCAAATCCTGTCCCCTCATCCAGCTTTACGGCAGGCCCATACCACGGCTTTAAGCAGCAGCCGTTCATGGTATAGATTCCAAAACGGTCCGGACGCATACCTGCCCTGCGGGCCATGGTGTCCACTGCCCGGGAGGCGTTATGTTCCTCATACAGCGCCCGGTATCCGTTTTTGTTCAGAAAACATACCAGCCCAAAGGCCAAATGTGTAGTGCCCGTCCCAGCCTTCATTCCGGTCACAAGCAAAATATGAGATGGTATTGTCTTTTGTTCCTTTTCTTCTGTCAGCTTCCTGGTACACAGCGCCTGAAGCGCATCCTCCACCTCACCGGCGGAAGCGTACCGTTTCTCCATATTGGAGTCCATGCATTTTCTGATAATCCGCTCAAAGACCTCCGACAGGGCGGCAGACTGTCCGGCCTCCTCTCTCAGGGTTCCGGCTGTCATAAAACGGAGGACTGCACCAATGGCATAAATGTCGGTCCTTTGATCCAACATACGGTCAGAAGCATACTGTTCAGGAGCCGCGCAGCCCACTGTACCGAATCGCTTTGGGGCAATGTTTGCCCACCGGCAGCCCGCGGCATGATCAAAATCAATCAGCTTTACGGTGCCGTTGCAGATAATCAGGTTATTTGGTTGTAAATCTAAATGTAATATGGGTAATTCACACGCAGAATGCATGTAAGCCACAAGCCCGCAGACCTGCATCCCGTAACGGACTGCCTCTGCCTCTTGAATAGGCCCCTGATTCGCAATCAGGGCATATAGAGAATATCCTTCAAGATATTCCTCGATTAAATAAAAAATTCAGAATCTTCTTCTAAATCATAGATCATGGGAATCCCAGGATGGCGCAGTTCTTTTAGCACCAATGCTTCCCTTCGGAAAGTGTCATAGTCGGCATCCCTCTTAGAAATGCGCTTTATGGCCCTGTATTCCTCCAGGCCAATGTGCACTGCCAGCCATACGGTTCCTGCCCGGCCTGTTCCCAATTTGTGCAGCAGACGGTATTTGCCAAATAAAATGGTATTCCTTATTCACCCCTCCTTCGTTACAATATCATCTCATATCCCAATTTTAC
>ENA-OPYY01000378-OPYY01000378.1-human-gut-metagenome-genome-assembly--contig:-NODE-378-length-15836-cov-0.724298_pt1 | contig 15836 bp, 26 predicted proteins | sample MGYA00242472_ERZ504481 | MGnify/ENA primary metagenome ERZ504481 (study PRJEB26092, sample SAMD00036265) | human gut metagenome | host: Homo sapiens | study: EMG produced TPA metagenomics assembly of...
TTCAGAACAACGGTTAATTCATACTTGTTCATCTTGCTTTACCTCCTTGTGGTCTCTGGCCCCTGCTTTCAGTAACAGGAGCAAGGATATAATATGTCACGGAGTATTATTTTAACAAATTCCCTGGACAAATGCAAGATGTTTTTTTGTTTTCTTTCATTTTTATGACGGATTTCGCGGTATCTCCAGGGGGCGGCTGCTTAGGAATCCTCTTTTGCCTTGGTAAGTCCTCTGGTATTTTTCTCCACCAGCCTGCGGGCAATCATGATTTGATGTCCGCACCCCATGCATTTAAGCCGGAAATCAGCTCCCACCCTGAGGATTTCCCACTGGCTGCTGCCGCAGGGATGGGTCTTTTTGAGCTTTACTATGTCCCCTACTTCATAATTCAACTTTTCATTCATGCCATATCTCCATTTCTGTATATGGGTCTGGCCGCTGCCTGTCACCCTTTCAGTATGCCTTCTATGTCAGCCAGCTCTTCACAGCTGAATGCCGGGCTGTCAAGGGCCTTTGCGTTATCCTCCAGCTGGGCAATACTGCTGGCCCCTATGAGAACGCTGGTGACTTCCTTCCTGCGAAGTACCCAGGCCAGGGCCATCTGGCCAGGGACTGTCCGCGCTCCCCTGCCATTTTGTTCAGAGCCCTGATTTTTACCAGCTTGTCCTCTGTCAGATATCTGCCGCCCACAGTGGTCCCTTCCTTTGAAGCCCTGGATCCTTCCGGTATCCCATCCAGATATCTGCCCGTCAGGGCGCCCTGTGCCAGGGGGCTGTAGCATATGCAGCCCACGCCCTCACGGTCCAGAAGCTCGAAAAGGCCGTCCTCCGCCCAGCGCTCGAACATATTGTACCGCGGCTGGTGAAGCAGACAGGGGGTTTTGTTCTCCCTCAGTATGCGGATGGCTGCCTCTGCTTCCTCTGCCTGATAATTGGAAATCCCCACATACGGGGCCTTTCCCTGGCGCACTATGTCTGACAGGGTGCCCATGGTCTCCTCCAGGGGTGTCTCCGGGTCAGGACGGTGATGGTAAAATACATCCACGTACTCCAGTCCCATACGCTTTAAGCTGGAATCCAGACTGGCCATAAGGTACTTCCTCGATCCCCCAGTTGCCGTATGGTCCCGGCCAGAAATCAAACCCTGCCTTTGTGGAGATAAACAGCTCATCCCTGTACCTTCCCAGACCGTCCCGGAGAGCGGAACCAAAATTTTCCTCCGCCTTTCCCACCGCCGGAAATCCATAGTTATTTGCCAGGTCAAAATGGGTGATACCCATATCAAATGCCCTGAAAAGAACAGCCTCCTGTTCCTCCAGGCTCTTTTCCAGTCCAAAATTCTGCCACAGTCCCAGGGATATTCTTGGAAGCAGGACACCGCTTCTGCCGCTGCGTTTATATTCCATGCTGCCGTATCTGTTCTCTGCCGCCTGATACATCTGTGATACCTTCCTTTCCTAATCAACCACAGTCCCAAGGACCTCTCCAATCGGATCGCTGATAACCAGATCCGCCTGGGAATCCCTTGAGGTGGCCGCTTTATTGATGAGCACCAGTTTATGGCCTCTGTAGTAGTCAATCAGTCCTGCCGCAGGATACACCACCAGGGATGTCCCTCCTATGATGAGTATGCCGCATGTCTGATATAGTCCACGGATTTCTGCAGTGTCCTGTCATCCAGCCCTTCCTCATACAGGACCACGTCGGGTTTAATCACACCGCCGCAGCTGCAATGAGGCACGCCATCGCTCTTTACAACGTAGTCCAGATCATAAAACTGTCCGCATCTGGTACAGTAATTCCTATGTACACTGCCGTGAAGCTCCAGCACCTCCCTGCTTCCCGCCATCTGGTGGAGGCCGTCAATGTTCTGGGTAATGACCGCCTTCAGCTTCCCCCTCTCCTCCAGCCGGGCCAGGGCCTTGTGGGCCTGGTTTGGGACAGCATCGGTAAACAGCATCCTGTCCTTATAAAATCGGTAGAATTCCTCCGGATACCGCATATAAAAGCTATTGCTTATGATGGTCTCAGGCGGGTACTTATACTGCTGGTTATAGAGCCCGTCCACACTGCGGAAATCCGGAATCCCGCTTTCCGTGGATACTCCGGCTCCGCCAAAGAACACAATGTTATCACTGCCGCCAATCCATTCCTTTAACTGCTGCCATTTTTCGTTCATAACATTACCCCTTCCTGCCTCTGCAACCCATGCCTTATCTATAGACTTATCTATAAGCCTTATCTTGCAGCCTTATCTATAGCCTTATCTACACCACCTCATCCAGATACACGCCGTCCAGGACCTGCACATATGCGCACCAGAAAGGCACTCCATTTTGTTCCCCCTCTGCCAGCTCCTCCAGGGCGCTGTATCCAAACAGCCAGGATGCCAGCTGTTCTATGGTAATATCCAAAACCTCCGTGGAAACCAGCGTCCCCGGATAATCCGGCTCCTCTGCGCATTCCCCGGTATGAATCTTTGGCAGGGATACCCCTTTCTTTGTAAGGGAGGATCCGTTTCCGTCAATTTTCCATCTCCACAAACCGCTGTTGCCCGGTATCAGCGGGTCATGGATATTGACCATCACATCCATGGCAGGACAGGGACACCCTTCATCCAGGACAATGGCCTCCATAAAGGAGCGCACGTCGGTAATGCGGGCCATGATTGCCGGTCTGGGCGCATGCTGGCCGCTGTCCGGTTCCAGCCATCTGTCCCTGCCCGCATACAGGAACCTCTGCTCCTGCTTCTCACGCCCCCAAAAGGCCTGGAACGCCTGCAATGACCCCGACACATCATACCATCCATATACGCTTCCCGCCTCGCTGTCTAACTCCGACTGAAGCATCTCCATATAATCCCGGTCGCGCAGCGCATAGACCTGGTACCTGGAGGAGAGCCAGTGGTTCATCCATCCGGCCAGCGAGGAACAGAGATTTCCGTCCAGCCGAAGTTCCCGCCTCTGAAGGCATTCCTTTGCCTCAGATCCCAGTCTGTACTGAGGCTGGTCAAATATATACCGGAACCCAAAGGGCCTGTAGATATCCGGCGAGGCCGGCATGAGGTAGCAGAAGGGCTTCCTGTCCTGATGCATGTCCCCCAGCATCTTCATGAGCACATCCCTCATATGTCCGCGGTGGCGGCTGTCGGCAGCCGTAGCCACGCCCACGATATAATCCAGCTTCCACATCTTCTTTCCCATATTGATCCTGTATGGGTTCATATGGGCCATGGTGACGATACGGCCTGTGCCGTCCTCCTTCACTAGTACGGAGCTCTGTAATATTTTTTATCAAAATAATAGTCTGCAAATTCCCGGGAATCCTCCGGAAACGCTTCCTGCCAAAGGGGCCTGCACGCCCCGAACTCACTTTTCTCCAAATACCGGATCATCGTTCCCTCACCATATATTTTTCTTGCAAATCCAATGGGACAATAGCTCATCTTGGCCTTTTCTCAGTCCCTCCATGCCCACATCGTCCTCCCTGTTCACCAGTTCAGCCTCAGGAAATTCAATTGATTAGGAACTGCTGGTTGATAAACTGGTACAGACCTCTGATTTCAGGGTTGGCCTTCTCAATATGAATGACAGCCATATTCTCACGCACATTCAGGCTTCCAATGGTAAACGCCTCCAGCTGGCCGTCGATATATACCCCGGCCATCCTCACGTAGAGGCTGGAACAGTTTTAAGTATATCGTGGATCCCTGCCACCTCATAATCCAGGGACAGCTCCATGGCGCCCACTTCCTCCTTGTGCTGCCTCCAGCGCTCCATAAACTGCCACACCTCATGACGGTCGGAGCAGCACAGACGCCTGTACTCATACCGGCCTTCATAGGTGCGCTTAAAGCCGTTCAGGTGGTTTCTCTTCTTGACAAACTTCTTTCCCTCCAGCTTTCTCAGCTCCTCGCCGCTGTAGAGGTAGTCCTTTAAATCCACCTGTTCCTCCACCTCAAAAAGGGCCGGATCCAGGTTCAGGCACTGTACCGCTTCCTCATCGGCCAGGGAGATATAAAAAGGCTTGTGAAGCACACCCGAAAAATAATCCACCATCTGCTGAAAAAAGTAAGGCAGGTCCTCCTCCCTGCACAGAGGCATGGCCGTGGAAACCTGGCCGTCCTTTTCCATAAGCCACAAAACAGCTCTTCCCTCGCTCACCGCGCACTGTACATGATAATAGTCCTTCCACAAAAAACTGTCCAGAAACACACTGTCACATGTTTTATTGGGCCTCAGCCCGTAAAAAGGCCGAAGCCTGTCTATATCCCCGGCCACCACCGGCTTAAATTCCAATTCCATAGCATAGCACCTTCTTTTCATTTAACTTCTGATAGTATACCATAAAACCGGGTTCTATAACAGTTTTTTTGCATCACAGGAAAAAGACCTGGAAGCCGTCTTGTTTCCAGATCTCTTTCACTTTCCGGACCTCATTTTTCCAAAGCCGCCGGCCTCTTCCGGCAGGAACCTCCCTTACAGTCCCTGGGCAATCTCTTTCACCAGCAGCAGCCTCTGCCCCGGTTTCACCTGGTCGTCCGCCAGTTCGTTGGTGGATATGATATTGCCCACTGTTGTATGGAATTTTTTTTGCGATTTCCCACAGGCTGTCTCCCGGCTGTACGATGTATCCCACGATTCCCGGCAGCTCCTGGAGCTTCTGCAGATCCATGGGATGGATGGCTGCCCCTGTAATCACCGGTTCGCACACCGGCTGCAGAACCAGAAAGTCCAGGGCAATCACTGCCTTCACTTCCACCATGTCCCCGCCCATCATCACGGCGCTGAGCTGTTCCAGCCCTGCATCCAGCTGGTACACGCTGTCCTCCCGGATTCCTCTGGCCTCCGCCACGCAGTGGAAGGGCACCTGCTCCACAGAGGACTGGACCGGTGACGTGTCATCGCTGGTGAGATATAAAAGGGTCACTTCCAGCACACCGTCAATCTCCAGGCAGTCATCCCCGATTTCCACCTCATCCAGTTTGATGGTCCCCTCGTTGTGGCAAATCTGGAGAATCCGCTCAGCCTGGGGCAGACTCAGCTTCTCCGCCACCTTGGATTTGCACACATTCCTGGTCAGTATCTGGTCAAAACAGGCGTCTGAACGGTTCAGCTCTATCTCCCGGTTGTTGGAGTACATATCGCTTAAAAGCTCGACCTCCTCCTCCTCGTAGAGCTTGATATCCAGCTCCAGCACCGCGTCCACATCCATTTCCCGCATTTCCCCGTCGTAATCAGGCTTGGCTTCCATGTCCTTATGGGCCAGGCGCACTGTCACCATGGGGATTTGGTCCTCCTCACATCACCCATTTCCATGTCCCCTGAAAATGGTATGGTCTCCTCCAGCCACTGGACAGGCATATTTTCATCCTCTGCCCCGTAAATAACAAAAACACTGAGTTCGCCGTCCAGATGGAGCCTTCCGTCCAGTGGTTTAGCGGTCACGTCCCGCAGCTTCATTTCCCGCCATAACAACTGGCCTATGTTGGGCTTGCCTCCGGTCAGGCTCAGTTCCTCCTTAATCCGGTATGTATCCTTGCGCCTGACAGCAATGGCAGCTGCGTTGGCCGTGCGCTTAAGCGTCTCCACCTGCACCTGTCCCGCTCCGTCCGTGTCAGACATGCCGGCCCCTGCGGGACGGCTGTTATTTTCCATGTCCACATCCACAGCGCTTCCACGTCCCTCAGGGTCTCCACCCGCACCTGAAGGGTAATGATGGCCTGGACTCCCAGCTTCCTGGAATTAATCATATCCGTGTTCAGGTCTTCCAACATCCAGTTAAGCCCCACGTAATCCTTTTCCTCCAGGCCCTGGACATTGACAACCTCCTCAAAGGGAATATTGCCGCCCAGGGTCTGGAGCCCGCCGCTCTCCTTGCGGTACAGCACCTGGAATTCCAGCTTTCCCTTTACCGCCACCTTATCCCCCCTGGTTTTTCACTGTCTCAATCTGTATTTCGCCGGTGTCCAGCATGACCTGCTCCATATCATCCAGGGTATCCGGTACAATAAAGTCATCGTCCAGGGTAATCTGCGTGGTCACGTTGCCCTTCCATTGGTTCATATGTATCTGCTTCTTTATCAATTCCATAAAAAACACCTGCCATCTCTCATAGTCTTTTAGAAAAATCTATGCGGACAGCAGGTGATTTATGCTCTTTTTCTATCTTTCATCGTATTCGTCCATAAAGTGGCGGCGCACCCCGTCCTTCACATAGCCAAGGCAGGCATCCAGGTTGATGTTCTCCACGCTTTTCATGATATTGGCGTCTATGAAGGGGCTGGTCTTTCTGAGGGAGCGGATAAGCTCCTTCATCTCCTGGCGCTTGGAGGTGTGCACGATATCAGCCGCCTCCCCTGCCATGCCCCTTGCAGCCTGTTCCTTTGCAATCCGCTCCGTAAACCGGCAGGCACACTGGAGGAAATGCAGACCGTTGTAATCCTTCCAGTCCAGTATATCCTCTTCCTTTACATAGTACAGGGGACGGATTAATTCCATGCCCTGGAAATTCGTGCTGTGAAGCTTGGGCATCATGGTATTAATCTGGCCTCCGTAAAGGATTCCCATAAGAATAGTCTCAATCACATCGTCAAAATGATGTCCCAGCGCTATCTTATTGCACCCCAGCTCCCTGGCATGGGCGTACAGATACCCTCTTCTCATTCTGGCGCAAAGGTAGCAGGGGGACTGCTCCACGTCCACCACAATGTCAAATATATCCGAGTCAAAGATGCGCACCGGTATATTCATAAGGGCTGCATTATCTTCAATCAGCTTCCTGTTGTCCGGATTGTATCCGGGATCCATGACAATGAACTCCAGCTCAAAATCCGTCCGGCTCTGCCGCTTTAACTGCTGGAGGCATTTGGCCAGAAGCATGGAATCCTTTCCGCCGGATATACAGACAGCCACCTTGTCGCCGTCCTTTATCATCTCATAATCCTGAAGCCCCTTCACAAAGGGGCGCCATATTTCCTTGCGGAACTGTTTTATGATGCTCCGCTCTATATTTACATGGGGTGCTTCCTGTTTCATTTGCCGTGTATCTTCTCCTGGGTAGGTTATTTTTCAGACCGGGCCTCTTTTAAGGCACCCTTAAGGAAATCAATCTCCTTCTCCATCTGTTCCATCCGCCGTTTCATTGTCTCGTATTCCTCCAGCGTCAGGCTTTTCTTTTCCTTTGGTATGGTAACCCCATCCTTTTTGATTGGACGGGCAGGTATGCCCACGGCGGTCACATTGTCCTCCAGCGGCTTCAGCAAAACTGCATTGGCTGCAATGGAACAGTTATCCCCCACCTCAAAGGCGCCCAGAATCTTGGCGCCTGCGCCCTACCATCACATTGTTGCCCAGGGTGGGATGGCGTTTGCCCTTCTTGGTTCCCACGCCGCCCAGGTAACCCCCTGGTAAATGGTGCAATTATCGCCCACCACTGCGGTCTCTCCGATAACCACTCCGCATCCATGGTCAATCAGGATGCCCCGGCCCAGCCGGGCGCCGGGATGAATCTCGATAAGGGTGAAAAACGGGCAATCTGTGAAATCAGCCTGGCCACAAAAAACATCCTGTGATTATAGAACCAGTGGCAAACCGGTGCCATATAAGGGCGTGGATTCCCTGGTACAGAAGAAATACCTCCAGGGCATTGCGGGCAGCGGGGTCACGTTCCTGTACGGCCTTTATGTCAAGCCATATGTCCTTGAATATCATATTTACTCCAGCCTTTCTTTAACAAGTTAATACAACGCTACGGTAATACGACATTTTCCTAAAAAGATTAAATATCGTATAGTATAGCATATGATATTCAAATTAAAAAGAGCTTTTTACAGTTTGCGCCCTGTTTCATACCTCTTTTCAGGCTTTTGCCTCCCCCCGGCCCGGTTATGCTACTGGAATACCACAGGATTTTCCAGATACTCTGTCCTGATTACAATATATGGAAAAGACTGTTCCGCACCGGCATTCTCCCCCTTTTCTGGGCCCTTAAGCTCCGTATTGACCACAATAGAGTTGTCGGTCAGATAAAGCTCATTGACGCTGATGCTGTAGCCGCCTGTGGGCTGTACGCCGTATCCCACCGCTATGTACAGATTCTGTTCATCACTGTATGTGAGCTTAAACGGCTGCTGCTGTTTTTCAGCAATCAGATTCTTAAGCTCATCCGGCACATCCATATCGCCTGCCACTGTGAAATCCAGGTCCCTGACCTTATCCCCGCTGTCCTTTGACGCGGAGCAGCCGGCCAGCCACAGGGTCATGGCAAACAGCATCATGAGCCCAAGGTACACTTTACCCTTAATAGTTCCTTTCATGTTAAAACCTCCCCGGAATATATGATACAATTACTATCAATATATTCCGGGAGGCCCTGATTATGCGTTTAAACACATGTTTGCGTATATTCTGACTTTATAATAGTCAAACCGATATTATATGGTGTTATACGATTTTGCGGATCCATCCCTCAGGCGCTTCGATGGTTCCCATCTGAATGCCTGTAAGGGTATCATACAGCTTCTTGGTAACAGGTCCCATGGCGTCCATGCCGCTTGGGAAGCAGATTTCCTTTCCGTGGTCCACAATCCTGCCCACCGGGGAGATAACGGCTGCTGTTCCGCACAGTCCGCACTCTGCGAACTCATCCAGTTCAGAAAGCTTCACAGGCCTCTGGGTTACCTTAAGGCCCAGATAATGCTCTGCCACGTACACAAGAGAGCGTCTTGTGATGGACGGAAGGATGGAATCAGACTTAGGTGTCACCACCTCGCCGTCCTTGGTGACAAACAGGAAATTGGCTCCGCCCGTCTCCTCAATATAGGTTCTGGTACCGGGATCCAGGAACACGTTCTCGTCATATCCGGCGGCATGGGCCGTGACAGACGCATGAAGGCTCATGGCGTAGTTCAGTCCGGCCTTTACGTGGCCTGTACCGTTGGGCGCTGCCCGGTCAAAATCGCTGACGCAAAGAGTCAGAGGTTTGGCTCCGCCCTTAAAGTAAGGGCCTACAGGCGTTCCAAAAAGCCTGAACTGGTACTCCTGGGAGGGCTTAACGCCAATGACAGGGCCTGTGGCAAACATATAGGGCCTGAGGTAGAGGGTGGCTCCGCTTCCGAATGGAGGTACCCAGGCTGCATTGGCCTTCACCACCTGGTCCACTGCCTCCAGGAATCGCTCCTTCGGGAAGGGCGGCATCTCCAGCCTCCTGGCCGAATCCATCATACGCTCCGCGTTCAGATCAGGGCGGAACGTGACAATGCTCCATCCTCAGTGGTATAAGCCTTAAGTCCTTCAAAAATCTCCTGGCAGTACTGAAGGATGCCCGCGCATTCATTAATCACCACATTTGGGTCAGAGGTCATCCCGCCCTCGTCCCATGCTCCGTCTTTATAATTCGCCACATAGCGCTTGTCCGTCGGCATATAGGAAAATCCGATATTTCCCCAGTCCAGGTCTTTCTTTTCCATAGTCTGTTCCTCCATTCGGGTAGATATAAGATGTATTTTGAACACAATTATAATCGTATTAATCCTCAAAATCAATGGGTTCCTTGCAAATATACTATACAATTCCTGCATATCAGCCATAACCTCAGCCGGAATTCATACATGCAAAAACACTCTCAGGCCGCATTGCGAATCCCGCAAAACTGTGTTAAGTTATAAAATAGGAATAAACCAACACAAGGAGATGTACATACATGGCCAAGAAAAATGCCCGCAACACCCGCGGAAAGATTGTAAATGCAGCATGGCAGCTGTTCTATGAACAGGGCTATGAAGATACCACAGTGGAGGAAATCATAGAACTCTCCCATACATCCAAGGGATCCTTTTACCACTATTTCGACGGAAAGGATGCTCTTTTGAGCACGCTGAGCCTGCTCTTTGATGAAAAATACGAAGAACTCATGGATACCCTTACACCGGAGATGTCGGCCATGGACAAACTTCTCTTTCTAAACAGCGAGCTCTTCGGCATGATTGAAAACAGCATATCCCTGGACCTGCTGGCCCGCCTGCTCTCCACCCAGCTGGTAACCAGCGGTGAAAAGCACCTGCTGGACCACAACCGCACCTACTATAAGCTGCTCCGCAGAATCATCGCCCAGGGCCAGGAATCCGGCGAGCTGAATGCCGAAACCAGTGTCAATGAGATGGTCAAGCTTTACGCCCTGTCGGAACGCGCCCTGTTATACGACTGGTGTCTGTGCGCCGGCGAATACTCCTGCGCAGGTACAGCGCCTCAGTCATGCCTGCGTTCCTGAGCCATTTCCTGCCGTGGCGGGGATGATTGCAGGGGACCGGAGATGAAGCCTTTATATGTATAAAAAATTTTTCTTTATATATTTTTCAATTATCGTCTAGTCTATTTTTATTATAAATACGTTGTTTTATTTATACTTTTTAATAATTAGTCTAGTATGTAGTCTATACTTCGTTCTGTATTGCGTTCCCCTTAACCCCATGCTATAATGTCAGCATTATGTCCGTTTTCCGCAAAGGAACGCATAACAGGAGGGTAAAAATGAGTACTGGACAAATAGGAATCCTGGCAGCCATCATCGTGTATCTGGCAGCCATGGTATATGTAGGTTTTTATTTCAGCAAAAAGGGCGGCGGTGATTCTGCCGACGAATTCTATCTGGGAGGCCGCAAACTTGGGGCGCTGGTAACCGCCATGAGCGCCGAAGCTTCGGATATGAGCAGCTGGCTTCTCATGGGCCTGCCGGGAGTTGCATACCTGACCGGCATCGCGGATGCGGGCTGGACCGCCATCGGTCTGGTTGTGGGTACATATCTCAACTGGCTGATTGTTGCCAAGCGCCTGCGCCGCTATTCCGTAGCGTGCGGGGCCATTACCATACCGGACTTTTTCTCCCGCCGTTACCGGGATGACAGGAACATACTGATGTGTATTGCCGCCATCGTAATTCTGATTTTCTTTATTCCCTACACCGCCTCCGGATTCAAGGCAGTGGGAACCCTGTTCAACAGCCTGTTCGGCGTGAACTATCACGCTGCAATGATAGCAGGCGCAGTGGTTATTATCGGTTACACGGTCATGGGAGGCTTTATGGCAGTATCCACCACGGACCTGATTCAGAGCATCGTCATGAGCATTGCGCTGGTTATCATTGTATTCTTCGGCATCCATGTAGCCGGCGGCTGGGACGCCGTGACAGACAACGCCCGTTCCCTGGCAGGATACCTGAGCATGACCCATGTCCACAACATGGCTGACAACACAGCATCCCCCTATGGCTTCATAACCATACTGTCCACCCTGGCATGGGGATTAGGGTATTTTGGAATGCCCCATATCCTTCTGCGCTTCATGGCCATCAGCCATGAGGATAAGCTTAAGACGTCGCGGCGGATTGCGTCCATCTGGGTTGTCATCTCCATGTTTGTGGCCATCCTGATCGGCATCATCGGATACGGCGCCCTCTGTGGCAGGCGGGATCCCCATGTTTTCATCCAGCTCTGAATCCGAGACCGTTATCATCCGTCTGGCGGATTTGCTGGGACGCCACGGAATCCTGCTGTCTGTTGTGGCCGGAGTGGTTCTGGCAGGAATCCTGGCCTGTACCATGTCCACGGCTGACTCCCAGCTGCTGACAGCCGCCTCAGGCGTATCCCAGAACCTGCTCCAGGATTTCCTGAAGATTAAAATGGATACAAAAGCGTCCATGACAGCTGCCCGTCTTACCGTAGTGGGCATTGCCCTGGTAGCCATCCTGCTGGCCTGGAATCCGGACAGCTCCGTATTTACCATCGTATCCTTTGCCTGGGCCGGTTTCGGCGCGTCCTTTGGCCCGGTGATGCTCTTTGCCCTGTTCTGGAAACGCAGCAATCTGAACGGCGCCTGGCAGGCATGATTTGCGGAGGTGTCATGGTATTTGTGTGGAAATACGGCGTGCGCCCCTTAGGCGGTGCCTGGAACATCTATGAACTGCTTCCCGCCTTCATCGTGGCCTGCATTGCCATTGTGGCCGTGTCGCTGATGACAGAAGCGCCATCCAAAGAAATCTGTGATGAATACGATTCTGTGGGAAGATAGGATTGAATGAAATACCAAAACCGCAATTTTCAGATAAGACTGTTTCCATCTGAAAACTGCGGTTTTCTCTTTTCCTATTGCTCTCTCATCTGCGGCTTATCGGCCCGGTGCCGGCTTCTCTCCCGTACTTTCTTAGTCCTCCTGCTTGCTGCAGATTGCCAGCCTGTGCTGGTACTTCTCCCTGGTAGCCAGCCCTCCCCGGATATGGCGCTCTGACTTATTCACATCCAGCACGATTCTGGCCTGGGCCGCCAAGGCCGGATTGATGTGCTCAAGCCTGTCAGTTACATCCTTATGTACCGTGGATTTGCTTATTCCAAACTTCTTCGCCGTCTGCCTTACCGTGGCATTGTGGTCTATGATGTAATTGGCGATGGCTACCGCACGTTCTTCAATATACTCCTTCAAAATGAGTCTCCTGAGGATTTTTTTACATCATATGCAGAAAATCCCGGGATTAGCACACCCTGTACGTTTTCAGGCAGGAATATTTTCCGGCAGCGCATGTCCGCCTCAGACGGACTCTGTGCTCTGCCCCAACAATATCTCCACTGCTTCCTTAAGGGTCTCTGTTTCCCCTACGTTCCCGGGGAATATAATATAAGGCGTTCCCGGAAAACGGCTCTCCGGCCCTGTGCGCCATACCCGGTATGCCGGGGCGGATCTGTCCCAGGACCGCTGCACGCTTTACCTGCAAAGCCTTGGTTCCCACATCGCTGGAGGTGATGCCGCCCCTTAGCCACCACAAATGCCGGCCTCACCTTCAGCCTGCCCACCAGTGACTGGACTGCGTCGGAAATCCTGACCGACCGCACCAATGCCTCCTCAGGACTGTCATGTTCCAGGGACAGCAGCTTCCTCCTGGTATATACGGCAACCGTCACCCCACGGCCAATCAGCTCCTCTTCCTGGCTTATAACAGAACTGATTTCCTCCTGGAATTTTTCCTCGTCCAGGACCAAATCGGAATTAAACTCAATGAACCTGATTCCCTCAACGGTTTTTAAAGCCTCCAGCTGGCTGGTTGTTTTTTTGTATGGGATCCCACCACTATGATTCCGCCTGTACCGCAGTTTTCCTGCACCATCTCTTCCCTGGACAGAAGGGGTCTCTCACGGATGGCCCCGAATTCCTTCACAAAGCCTGCGGCTGTGCGGAACATAAACCTGCGCCCCTGGTTCATGGCGTCATAAAGGGCAATGCAGAACACCTTCAGGTCGCAGGCATCCACTGCGTTCACCACGATTTTCCCAAAATCATGGAGCGCCAGCAGTTTATCCGTAATGGCGGCATAATCCAGGCTGCGCAGCTCCTCCAGGGAAACATCCAGCACTTCCCGGGCCGGATATCTTCCCCCTGTCTTTTCCTCCACATATTCCTTTAGATTGGAGCAATGGTACCCAAAGGTCTTATCCTCTGCAAATTCTGTCTCCCCGGCAGGTATCAGCTCATTTCCATACTTTACATAGTGCACATTGCCGATGGTAAAACGCCCGCCCTCCTTAAAATAGGGGCAAATAATTTCCCCGTCAACAGCCCTGCCCCTGTGCTTTTCCTCTGCCTGGGCCAGCAGCTCTGTCTCCAGAGGGTAATGTCCCCTCAGTGTGGAATCTCCCCTGCTGACAATCACATAGTCAATTCCGGTTTCCTCCGACACCTTTGCCGCGGTTTCCCCGATCTCCAGGTGGGCCCTGGTGGTCTGTTCCACGGTAAATCCCCTGGAATTCGTCAGTATGTAAAACAGCTTCCCGTCCTCTTCAAAGCCTTTCTTAATACTGTCATAGGACCAATCCGTATACACGGAAACATCATGGACCGTCTGCACGCCGGTGGGATCATCGTCCAGGACTATGATTTTATGTCTGTCCTGCCGGCATTTTTCTTCCAGCAGAGCCTGCACGGCGTCGGTGTCCACCCCCGGGATACTGGTCTAATACAGATGCATTCAACATGGTCTGTTCTCCTCTCTCTTATCTTCCGATGCGAAACAGCTCCCTGGCCTCATCCGGCAGCATGGGCTCTTTATCCATGGCCCTGAGAAGCTTCACTGTCTTTTCCACAAGGGGGGCGTTGGATGTTACCTGGGTCTGTGCGTCCAGATAATTGCTGTCCTCAAATCCAATTCTTACGGTCCTGGCTCCCATGCCCAGGGCACCGGCCAGCAGCGAAAAATCCTTTCTGTGGGCCTGTGTAATGCCCCACACGGCATTGGAAGGAATCATCTGTATCATGGCAGCCAGGGCCTGGGGCGTTGCCGGGGCTTCTCCCTCATGGCCCAGCACCACACTGAACAGAACCGGATCCGCGAAGTCATACTTCTCCATCAGCCGGGCCATGGTCCAGGTGTGGCCTATTTCAAACGTCTCCACCTCCGGAGTCTTTTTCTGTTCAGTATTTCCCGGATACAGTACTCCACGTCGTCTATGGGATTGCAGTACACAGCCTTTTCCCAGATTAGTGGATCCCACGTTCAGGGAGCAGGCTTCCACCAGCTCAGAATACAGAGGGGCGCAGCGCTCCCGTATGTTCAGGTCCGACACCCCGCCCGTGGACACCTCGATGATGATGTCCGAATCCCGGCGAATCATGGCCAGCGTCTCCTCTAACAGGGACATATCCGGCGTCAGCCGGCCTTCCCTGTCTCTTACATGAAGGTGCACCATGCAGCCCCTGCCTTATAACACTTATATACATCCTCCGCTATCTTCTCCGGTATGATGACCTTGTCCTCTGCCGATACCGGCGCAACGTTTACCAGAACCTTATTATCCATGTCTGTCATTTATCTAATCTCCCTTTTTACAATTTCTGCATTTACGCAAACAGCACCTGTGCAATCAGCACCAGAGGTTCATCCCCTGTCTGTGCAATCCCATGGCTGTCCCCGGGCTGGGCTGCGATGATGTCCCCTTCCTCCAGATACTGGTCCTGTCCGTTTATAGTGTGAACGGCTTTTCCTCTTACAATAACCATGGTTTCCATTTCCCCCTCATGGGTATGGATGCCGATTGAGACTCCCGGATTCAGCGTATGGCGCACATACGCTCTCCCCTTTCCCATCATTTCCTCCTGGCCTGTGAGAAGCTTCTCCATCCAGACGGTTCCATTTCCGCCCATACAGCCTTCGATCGGCGTTCTTTCCAGCTCATTTTTCGTTCTATATATCATAAAAACGCTCCATTCTCTCAAAAAAATAAAGGGGCTGCCGCATCATTGGCTTCAGACATATCATCTGTCCTGTTCCGGTCATCATGCAGCAACCACCTTGCTATTCATCTTTTACTTTTGCCCAGTACTGGTAATGTTCCTCTACAATCGCATAGATGCCGGCCGAATCCCTGTCCTGCAGAAGCTTCACGATTCTGCGGTGCAGGTCCAGGAAGTTTTCCACTTCCCCGTCCAGGAATATCCGGTCTATGGTCACCATACGGGAACGGCGGGTGATTTTGTCCACATAGTTGCAGATGGACTGGAGCATCACATTTTCCGTGATTCCCACAATGGCCATATGGAACTGTACATCCGCCTCATACAGGCTGCGCGCCTGGGGCTTATCCATATGGGCCTGGTACTCCAGCTCCTCCATGGCCTTCTCAATGGCTTCCATCTGAGTCTGCTCCAGGGATTTGGACCTCAGTTTATCCACAGCCAGCTGGAGGAGGCCCACATCAATCACCTTTCTCAGCTCCACAATCTGGCTGGTGGAATCCTTCTGCAGTATGATACCGTAAAGCACCGGATAAATCATCCTGCTGTCATATTCCTGACTCAC
>ENA-OPYY01000379-OPYY01000379.1-human-gut-metagenome-genome-assembly--contig:-NODE-379-length-15832-cov-1.399427_pt1 | contig 15832 bp, 16 predicted proteins | sample MGYA00242472_ERZ504481 | MGnify/ENA primary metagenome ERZ504481 (study PRJEB26092, sample SAMD00036265) | human gut metagenome | host: Homo sapiens | study: EMG produced TPA metagenomics assembly of...
CTTCCAATCTGTTTTGCAAAGGCGGGTGAATTGCAGATGTATAATGAACTGACAAAAAAATGATATCAAGAAAATGCGCGAAGAGATTGAATACCGGAAGATTGTGCTTCGAAAAGAGCTGCTGGAAGATGTCAAAGAAGCGAGGGCACATGGGGACTTGAGTGAAAATTTTGAATATCATGCCGCTAAGAAAGAGAAAAACAAAAATGAGAGCAGAATCGGTATTTGGAACGGATGATCAAGACTGCAAAGATTGTATCCGATGAATCAAAAGAAGATGAAGTGGGATTAAACAACACCGTGCACCTCTATTTTGAAGAAGATGATGAGGTGGAAGTATTCAAACTGGTGACAACCGTGCGGGGAAATTCCTTAAAAGGGCTTATTAGCACAGAATCCCCGATTGGAAAAGCGATTCTTGGGAAAAAAGCAGGGGATAGAGTTTTCATCCGGGTATCTGGAGATGCCGGATATTATGTAGTGATCAAAGAAATAGAAAATACAGTTGATGACGGCAGTGATCAGCTTCGCAGTTATTAAAAATAGAACAGCAGAATGAGAGCTGCCACGTATGAAAAGAGTTATGTTTATTTTTTTTAAGAATTTTTCGCTTTCTTTTTAGAAAACAATCATACTTTGGACACATTTTCCTTTTATACTAAGAGTCAGATAGTTGATTAAGTAATCACTATCTCCCCCCCTCTTAAAGTAGAGCGTTGAAGATAAGACGCATACTTTACTCTCATTCCTTTAGATAACTATAAAACAACGAAACCCGTTAGCCCTTGTGGTTGACGGGTTTTCGCTGTTCATAAAGGTCTGGCAGTTTTAGTTTGAAGAAAATATAATCAATTTTTATACATTCTTTGATATTCACTCGGAGAAATTCCGGTTGCTTTTTTAAAGCAGAGGGAGAAGTACTGCTGGCTGTCGAAACCGGTCGCGGAAGCGATTGTCTGGATTGGATCATTGCTTGTTGCAAGAAGATATTTTGCTTTTGCCAGTCGCTCTTGATAAATGTATTCCGATAATTTTATCCCGGTAATCTGTCGGAACAGGCGGGAAATATAGGTCTCGTTATAATTTACAATTGAGGATAAGGTTGATAAGGAAATAGTTTCGTTTAAGTGTTCTTTAATATAGGTTTTGATTTTTAAAATGACCGTTTCATTTTTATCGGTGGCTTTTAGTGATAGTACTTCAAATAATTGTGTAGAAAAATTTTCTAAGTAACCGAAAGCTTCTTCCCAGCTTGTAAAGTCATTTAAGTGATAAAGCGGGTAGATTGCAGTCCGCGGAGCAAGTTTTTCCTGCAGATGGTAGAGAGTAATGTAGGAAATCAATGTTGCAGAGATACCGAGATAGATTTCAATTGCTTCCAACGCATGGATACTTTTTTGCTTTTTACAGAGATCCCGCAGGGAGTGGAGGGTGAGGAGATATTCGGACCAGGTATTCTGATAAAGGTAAAAGGATAACTCCTGCAATTTCTGTGAGGCGGCATTTCTGTCAGAATTTTTGAAAGTGACAGAAGTTTCTGAGTCCGTTTTTGTCTCAAAGAGAGAAACAGAAGAGACTGTCCAAATGTTTCCGGTATTCTGGATTTCCAGCTGCTGAAGAAGGCGATAGTAAGTATTGGCAGTAGCATCCAGAGAAACCGGTTGTGGATAAAGAATCAGATTCACATTCCGGTGCAGGGAATTCATACTGTAATTCATTAGGTCTTCCAGACAGCTTTTCAGAAATGTAAGTTCATTTGGAATGGATTTACTAAAATCTTTTGATGGCTGAAAGAACCAAAGCATATTTCCATGATTCAGATTCAACATCGTATAGCTAAAAGAATGTTTCAGAAGTTCTTCTGCCAAAGTGAGGTATTCCAGGACAAAGGTGGACATATTTTTTGCATATTCGTCAATGGAACGGAGATGTACGACCATGTAAGCAAGGTATACCGGTTGAGAGAAATCGAGACAGAAGTCAGATCCCGCGAGAGTAAGATCCCGGCAAATCTGATGGGAATCATGTCCGGTCAGTATTTCCCTAAGAAGATTCTGTTGCATAAGATGTGTCAGAAGACGATCTTTGCTCTGAGAGCTGTCAAGTAGGAGATCGGTCTGGGATTCTTTTATGATTTTTTCAATGGCACAACGCACTTCAGCCAAAATCGTTTCATCTGACTCAGTCTTCAGCAGATAAGAAGTATGAGAGAGTCGGTTTGCCTGATAAATATATTCAAAGTTGTCATAAGCAGTCAGAAAGATAATATGACATCTTGGCCAGCTTGCGCTGACTTTCCCGGCAAGTTCTAGCCACTGTATCCAGGCATGTGGATATCAAGTAGCATCAGATCAATTTTAGAAATTGAAAGGATTTCCAGCGCTTCTGATCCAGAATAGGCTTTCTGAATATTCAAATCTATTTCTATATGTTCTTCGATCAGAGCAAACAGATAGTTTACAATATAATGTTCATCATCAACAATTAGCAAGTTCATAATATCCCCCTTATTTAGTGTTATATTTCCATAAAAAATTCCTACATTTCACAGAAGTCATCTGATTTATGTATTATTCTTGCGAAAGGAGCCGGAATAATCATCTGATTCCATATGGAGCATAATTGTAGCGCAAAGCCCTCCAAGTAGAGAACGCGAAATTTCCAAAGTATCCCGGTCATTCGAGAAAATGTGCAGACGTCTCTGGATATTCAGGATTCCTGACATTTCTACTCCGGCGGAAGAATGAGCGCTATCCTGAAGTTTTTTCTGAAGTGTGGTAAGTAGTTCGTCTGAGAGTTCTTCTCCGTTATCTTCGATGATCATGAGCAGAGAATGTTCTTTGGAAAGAAAACGTACACGGATCAATCCATCGCAGATTTTATTTTTTAATCCGTACTGAAATGCATTTTCAAGGATTGGCTGAAGGATTAGTTTAGGAACGGACAATGATGAAAAGCAGTCAGGCAATTCTTCCAGTTCAATCTGAATACGGCCAGCAAAGCGAAGCCCCTGGATATAAACATAATTTTTCATGTGTGCATATTCTTCTGCAAGTGTCACATGATCCATACTATTTTTTGTAATATAGCGGAAGCAGGAAGCAAGGGCATTTGCAACCATGGAGCTTCTTCTGGTTCAAGGCGGATCATACGTTGAAGCATAAAGAAGCTATTGTACAGAAAGTGAGGGTTGATCTGTGCTTGAAGTTGTTTCATTTCTGCTTTTTGCAATAAAAGTTTCTGATTATAATCCTGCTCAATTAAGCGACTTAATTTGAGTGCCATGTTGTTAAAGGCATGGTACAAATAGGCAAAATCATCATTTCCAGTCTGTATGATCTGTACTTGGAAATTACCGTGTTCGACTTCATCAAAAGCATCTGTCAGTTTGCTTAGAGGCTTATGTACCATGTGATAAATTCCAATGAAAAACAGGATGCTGGCACAGATGATGAGAAAGAAGAACAAAAAGAGCAGACCATAACTGTAGCGGATCGATGGAAGGAGCGAGGTGTCTGAAATCAGCCGTACATAGATACCGCTCGAGGATTCCATCTGGCTGAGAAATGCAGTGTAAAATTTTCCATGTAGTTCCACTTTTTGATAGGAAGGAGCAGATGTATGTGCATTCTGCTTAAGGAAGTTCGATGCTTCTTTGCGAAGATCAGAAGGAAGGTTTGAAAGGGAAAATCCATTTTCTATTTCAAATAGATAAAATTCATCAGAATAAGAGCTATTTGATTCCAGATAGGATTTCAGTGCATTTTCGGATAGAATGAAATTGACGGCAAAGGCAGGGCTTGATGAAAATGGAGCCATAAATACAGACAGTGTTTTCCTTTTCTCTAGTGGAGATTCATAATATTCTACTAATCCGTGTGTCTTTGACAACTCCTGGTAAAAGCGAGTTTCTTCTTCGTTGAGTGTACAATAACTTCCGATGGGGTAATTGTCGGAATTGTACATTAGATTATAATTGAAGAGATAGGCATGAGCAGACTCCAAAAGTGGAGAGGAGGCGCAGAGGCTTGACAGCTGCTCACGGAGCAAGTTGACACGGACACTTTTATCATAGGTGGAAAGATAAGGGTAGATGACAGCAAGATCCCGGAGAAAATTCTGCTCAATAATATGAAGATTGGCAGTGTAGATCTGCTGTAGATTTTCATCTAGGCGGGCAATATAAGAATCATTATTAGACTGGATAGCATCTAGAGTCTGCTGCCTCTGTTTCAAATTATTGTGGTTTAGATAGATTAGGCTGACAGTCATGAGAGGCAGGAGAACAGCTAGAAAAAGAAGGATTACTTTTTTTAATAGTAAATTTCTTTCATGAAAAGCATTTGGGTGTAGAAGAGTTTTTAAATATATTTTTCCAGACATGGTTGACTTTTACAAATTCCTTTCTATATTTTTTGTACTTTTCCGAGCATTTTGTAATACATGCCTGCCGAGGGCAGACTTTTTCTGATAAGGTATAGAGCGATATATTTACACTAAAATTCATACTGTTTTCGTATGATTTAGTATAGCATAAGGAGAAATGGAATACAAAGTGAGAGAGTTATAATATTTTGTGATTTGTATAAAATTTTGTTATCTTAGCAGAAATAGTGCAAGAAACTACACAAATGTAAAAATATTTTATATGTTTTTGGATGGGAATCCAATAAAATAAGGACAGAAACAAATACAGAGAATAAAAATCTTCGGTGAGAAGAGAAAGGGATGGAGAAAATGAAAAGAAAGAAAGTGTTATCAGTACTGCTTGCAAGTACGCTTGTATTTGGAATGACCGGGTGTATGAGCAAAGGGACAGAATCCGGAGGGGAGAAGAAAAAGACAGAACAAAAACATGTAGAAGCACCAAAGGGAGCATTGGATAAATATAGCGAAACGGTGACAATCTCAACTGTGCTACCGGAAAATGCCGGAATCCAGTGGCAGGAGGGTGACGACTACGGTGATAATCCATGGTACCGTGCTTATGAGGAGCGGTTAAATATCAAAGTCGTTAATGACTGGGTGAGCAATGATTATAAGACGAAGTTAAATCTTACGATTGCAGATGGAAATCTTCCAGATGTATTTAGTGTATCTAGTCAGCAACTTCAACAGCTGATCGATGCAGACTTAATCTGGGATCTGGGAGAAATCTTTGATACATATGCTTCAGATAATCTAAAAAAATATATGGAAATGGAAACAGATACTTTTGAGACCGGTAAGCGAGATGGAAAATTATATGGTATCCCGCAGCTGACATATGGAATTATTGATCAGCCAACACAGATTTGGGTTCGTCAGGACTGGGCAGAAGAGGCAGGACTTCAAGAAATCAAAACAATGGATGAGTTTGAAAAACTTGCGAGGACTTTCCAAGAAACCCATGGTACTTATGCAATTACAGAGGATCAGGATCTGGAATGTATGAACAATCTTGCTGTTGCATGGGGAGCGCATCCAGGAATCTGGGTAGAAGGAGAAGATGGAAATCTGGAGTATGGATCTGTACAGCCACAGATGAAAGAGGTACTTGCAAAATATACGGAGTGGTATAAAGAAGGTCTGATCAATCCAGAGTTTGCGACAACTGATATGGAAAAAATGTTCCAGGGAATCATTAATGGTGAAGTAGGAATCTGTCCGTTTGCACAGTGGTTTGGCTATCAACCGGGACCAGACATTATTTCAAATCTTGGTGACCAGGCATGCTTTGATGCTTATAAGATTCCGTCTGCAAATGGAGAAGAGGTAAAAGCAAATGTAAAATATTCCAATATCGGATATGTTGTTGTCAGCAAGACATGTAAGAATCCGGAGGCAGCAGTCAAGCTGTTGAATTTCTATGCATATATGATGGATGATGCACAAGGCAAAGAAGATACCAAATTTATTGACAGTCTCTTTAACCATGCTTATACAAATATCCCATATGCGTTGCGTGTCATTAACCCGATGACCGATTATAATCAGTTTGAGAATGTAACAAGCTATTTGGAAAAATATCAGAATGGTGAAGATGTGGATTCTTCTGAACTTGGAAAAGATGCTGTAAAATATGAACACTGTGTAGAATGGCTTGAGAAAAAGACACCGGAAGCGGTCGGAGACTGGATGCAGCAGGGAAGTCCGAAATCAGCATACCGGATTTCAAAAGAAATGATCGACAATAATGAGATTGTAAAAGATGCTTACTGGGGACAACAGGTAGAAACATTATTAAGTTCTGGAAGTACATTAGATGATATCTTAAAAGAAGGGTTTACAAAGATCATTGTAGGAGAAAAGCCGGTCGAATATTTTGACACATTGGTAGAAAATTGGAAAGCAGCCGGCGGAGAAGCTGCGACAAAAGAAGTAAACGAATTGTGTAAATAATAAAGAGTAAACAAGAAAGAATGTCCTCCGGATGCGGCAGTCTGCTAAGGAGGATATTTTTCTTTTAAGGATAAAGGAGAATAGAATATGTTAGCAAAATTTAAGAAACAGTGGCAATACCATTTGATGCTTTTGCCAGGGGTGCTCCTTGTGTTGATCTTCAGCTATATTCCATTGTATGGTGTGATTATTGCTTTTCAGGATTATAATCCGGGAATGGGATTTTCATCTCCGTGGGTTGGATTGAAAAATTTTCAATATCTGTTTAGTCAGCCTGCATTTTTAAGAACGATCTGGAATACATTTTATATTGCATTTTTTAAATTAATCGGAGGGATTGTTGTTCCAGTAGTTTTTGCGCTGTTGTTAAATGAGTTGATATCGAACAAACTGAAAAGAATTTTTCAGACGTTTAATTTATATTCCAAACTTTTTGTCATGGGTAATCATGGCAGGCGTGATGATGGACTTATTGGCCAAAAATGGTGCATTCAATGAATTGTTGACAGCAATTGGATTTCCAGTGATAAATTTCTTGGGAAGTCCTAAGGTGTTTCCGTGGACAATGATCATTAGCGACATCTGGAAAGGTTTTGGATTTGGAACGGTTGTTTATCTTGCAGCGCTTACGAGCATTGATCCAGGACTGTATGAGTCAGCACTTCTTGATGGAGCTACAAGATGGCAGCAGATCCGTTACATTACGATTCCGCTTTTGATGCCGACGATTATCCTGATGACAGTACTCGCGTTGGGAAGTGTGTTAAATGCCGGATTTGACCAGATTTTCAACTTATATTCCCCGATTGTCTATGAGACCGGAGATATTATTGATACATATGTATATCGGCTTGGTATACAGCAGGCGCAGTATTCCGTTGGAGCAGCCATCGGATTATTTAAGTCAGTTGTCTCATGCATCATGGTAGGACTGTCTTATATTTTAGCAGATAAGCTGGCGGGATACAGAATTTTCTAAACAGGGGGAAATAAATTTATGAAACAATACAAGACAAGGGCAAATAAGATTTTCAATGCCGTAAATATAACATTTTTAATTCTGGTCTCTGCGACCTGCCTACTTCCGTTTATACATCTTCTTGCAGTATCTTTTAGTGGAAGTGCGGCAGTAAATGCAGGAAAAGTCGGATTGCTTCCGGTAGATTTTACGACATCAGCTTATGAGTTTGCACTAAGAGGAGGGAAATTTCTGAGGGCACTTTTGATTTCGGTGGAGAGAGTAGTTCTTGGTGTGGGGCTAAACTTAATCTTGATGGTTCTTACAGCATATCCATTGTCAAAATCCAGCAAAAAAGTTGCCGGACGAAATATTTATATGACATTTTTTGTGATTACAATGTTAATCAGTGGAGGAATGATTCCAACGTATCTTGTTGTCACAAAGCTAGGATTAAAAGATACGATATGGTCTTTGATTTTGCCGGGGGCACTTCCGGTCTACAATATGGTAATCCTCATGAATTTTATGCGGGGAATCCCGGAGGAGATTGAGGAGGCAGCAGTGATAGATGGGGCGACACCATTTCAGATACTGGTAAGGATTCTTCTTCCAGTTTTAAAACCAGCACTTGCAACGGTAGGACTTTTTTGTATCGTTTCACATTGGAATGACTGGTTCAGTGGAATGATTTATATGAATAATCCAGATAATTATCCACTTCAGACTTACCTGCAATCACTGCTTCAGAATTTTGAGCAGATTTTACAGCAACAAGGAGCAGGGGATATTCAGAGACTTCTTGTGCAAATGAATGCAAGAACTGGACGGGCTGCACAACTATTCCTTGGAGCACTTCCGGTGATGATGATTTATCCGTTTTTACAGAAGTATTTCACAAAAGGACTTGTCATGGGAAGTGTGAAGGGATAAATCGATAAAAGAACAGAAAAAGCGGTCACAAAGGAGCAAGGTTATGAAACAGATAGAGGTAAGCACTTATGGTATTTTCCCGGAAGACTGCCGGGAAAATACATGGAAGTTAAGGCAGATGCTGGATCAACTCAGAGAAGAGGAGGGAATTCAGATCATATTTGAGCCGGGAACGTACCATTTTTATCCAGACTATGCGGTGGAGAAGCTTCTTTATATCTCCAATCACGATGAAGATACAATCAAGCGGATTGCATTTGATCTGACGGGATTTCAACATCTCGTGATCCGGGGAGAAGAGACACAGTTTTTATTTCACACGGATGTGATTCCGTTTTACCTTCATGCATGTGAGGATATAACAATCGAAGGAGTCAAGATTGACTACGTGCGACCGGGATATTCAGAAGGGAAGATTCGGGAGCTGGAACCGCAGCGGATGGTCGTGGAGATTGATCCAACCGAGTATCCATATGAGATTTTTAATGGAAGATTATATTTTCGCGGCGAAAATTTTTTCAATGAAATGACATATGGATGTTTGGAGATGGATGGAAAGAGGCATGCGCCAGTCTGTCAGGGACACGATATCGGGTTCAACCGTCCATATCCATGGTCTTACGGTGCAGTGTTTGATGAGCTGGAACCGGGAGTTGTGGAAATCAGGTTGCTCGGAGATAAGGAATTTTTAAAGACGTCACAGGTGGGAAATGATCTAATCTTTCGTCATCATGCAAGGACACATCCGGCATTTTATGTGACGTACAGTAAAGATATCGTGCTGCAGGATATCGTACTGTACCATTGTGTCGGGATGGCAGTGATTGCACAGTTTCGGAAAACCTTACGATGCGCAGATTTGATGTACGCAGACACCCGGAAAAGAAGCGAATTTTTACAGCAACTGCAGATGGATTCCACCTGATCTATTGCAGAGGGAAGATACAGATTCAGGACTGCCTGCTGGAAAATCAGCTGGATGATCCGCTGAACGTCCATGGAATCTACGGAAGGATCCACAAGATTATCAGTGAGAGAGAAGTAATGGTCGAACTTGCGGAAGGGATGCAGAAAGGAGTTCCACTTGGGAAGAAAGGGGAACAGTTCCGGATTATTGATAATGAGACAATGCTGGAAATTGAGACGGTCAGACTGGAAGAGCATCAGATGCTTAATGGAGATTATCAGTATATGAAGTTTGATCGTCCGGTAACGGAGTGGAAGGAAAGCTTTGTAGTAGAAAATACAGATTATGTACCGGATGTGCTTGTGGAAGGGTGTACATTTCAGAACAATCGTGCAAGAGGACTGCTTCTGACGAGTGCGGGGGATGTTCTTGTGAGAAAGAATGTATTTAAGACTGCGGGCTCGGCGATCTTGATTGAGGGAGATTCCAATTATTGGTTTGAGTCTGGAGCCACAAGACATATCGTTGTGGAACAGAATCAGTTTATCGACTGTGCATATGTACCTGACTGGGGAAACGCACCAATTCAGGTATCACCAAGTGCAAAGAAATATGTGCAAGGACAACGTTATCATAAATATTTAGAACTGCGAGACAATGAATTTTATTGTTTTGATGACCGTATTTTATGGGCGCAGAATATTGAAGAAATTCACATGAGTGGAAATAAGATTTTCCAGACAGATACATTTCCTCCAATGGAGGGGGAACGATTTTACCTGGATGGTGTATTGGAATTTGAGGAAAAGTAAGAAGGATAGAAGGAGAACTGACAGAATGAATCGAGAAAAATTAAATGTAGGAATGATTGGGTTTGGGGCGAGAGGAACGTTACTTTTGCGGGACATCATTCTTCCGCTTGGAAAGGCGGATATTAAGTCTGTTTGTGACAGTTATGAAGATCGCGCAGAAAAGGCAGCAGATCAGGTCGAAGAGGTGCAGGGAAAAAGACCGACAGTCACATTAGATTATCATGAAGTCATTGCAGATCCGGAAGTCGATACAGTGATCATTACCTGTGCATGGGAAGATCATATTGCCATTGCAATCGAAGCAATGCGTGCAGGAAAGGCAGTCGGTATGGAAGTCGGAGGAGCATATACAGTGGAACAGTGCTGGGAACTTGTGCGGACTTATGAGGAGACAAAGACACCTATTATGATGCTAGAAAATTGCTGTTATGGACGCCGGGAAATGATGGCGATGCATATGGCAGAACTTGGGGTATTGGGAACAGTGGTACATTGTAAAGGTGGATATCATCATGACCTTCGAGATGAAGTGAGTGGTGGAGAGAAGTATCGTCATTATCGTTTGAGAAATTATTTGAACCGGAACTGTGAGAACTACCCGACACATGAGTTGGGGCCGATTGCACAGTTACTTCATATTAACCATGGAAATAGAATGGTTTCACTGACTTCTACATCCTCAAAGGCAGCAGGGCTCCACGAATATATTACAGATCGTATGGGAGAAGAACACGAACTTGCTCACGCAGCATTTGCTCAGGGAGATGTTGTTACAACTGTGATTCGTTGTGCTGGAGGAGAGACGATCACATTGACGCTGGATACAACACTTCCGAGATATTACAGCCGGGATTTTACTGTGCGTGGGACAAAGGGAATGTATGAAGAAGTGACGGATTCGGTATTTCTCGATAAACAACATGAAGCATATGATTTCAAATGGAAAGAACAGTGGGGAAATGCAGAAGAGTACAGCAAAGAGTATGAACATCCGATGTGGAAACAATATAAAGAAGAAGGAGTGCGTGGTTCCCACGATGGAATGGACTGGTTAGTGTTCCGGGAATTTTTTGATAGTATTTTAAATGAAACTTCGTGTCCAATCGATGTTTATGACACTGCTGCATGGATGTGTATCACAGCACTTTCTGAAGAGTCTATTCTTGCAGGTGGCAGGCCGGTAATGATTCCAGATTTTACTAAAGGAGCATGGACGACAAGATAAAATAGAAATTTTTTAATTCTTTTGCACACTGATTTTGATAAAAAGATAGGGACTGTAAAAAACTCCCCTAATAGAAAAATCGCTCAGACCTCATGGCCCGGGCGATTTTTTCTATAATGAATTATGCTACTAAATCAAAATACCAGTGATAATTATACAGCTCGAAAATTATTAATTCTCCGAAACAATTTTTTTGCAAAACTTTTTCGCTGATCCAGTTGTATCCGCTTTCAAAAATATTGTGGAAGAGCAGTCCGTACACAGAACCGAATGCGTTTGTGAGCACACGGAGGATGATTGCTCCTGCAACTCCGAAGGAACTCATGGCGATTGACAGCGCTCCGAAAGAGTTAAATACTGCCTGCCATCCATAAGTTGCAGAGAGTCCGACTCCGATTCCACCGATCATACCGATATAGCCATAACAGCTTTCAGGAAGCAAATAGTAGAGGCAGAGGAAACAGAGCCTCCGAGAATATTTCCAGGTGCACGGTATTTGACACGCTCGATCAGATCCTTTTTAAATGGAAGCAGAACGGACATCGTTGCGATCCCGACCCACATCACTCTCGGAAGATGGATCAGAGACGCGAACAGCATTGCGGTAGAAACACCAAGTGTCAGGCGGATCTGCCACCGTGTACGCATAGAGTGAATGTCAAATTCCTGGAAAATATGTCGGATCGTACGTTTGTAATGGACTTTCCGGTGGTTTCTCCAGAGGATAAAGCAGGTTGCCAAAGCTCCGACAGAAAGTCCGGCAAGACGTAAAAGGTAAGAGTTTCCGGTAGTATCATATCCCTGAAGGAGCAGGTAGCCGAGGACGAATGTAGAATGATTGGACATAATTACATTGTGACAGCCAAGAGACATCAGGGCGCCGATGCAGACTACATTGATCAAAAATGCCGGAAATGGTCCGAACATGTTCGAGATTCTTGGTCCAAATGCAAGGATTCCGTAAATGATAGCAAGTAGTAGAACTCCGTGAGAGTTCTTGATGCCGAGGTCTGCATTGCGGAAGACCATCACGGCGAGTAGAACAACGACGCCTACGATACTGTTTTCTTCTCCGAATACTTTTGTATAGATTGTGACAAATACAACACAGAATGCTACTGTCAGTAAAATCTTAAACAGGTAGATACAAATGTGTTTCCACTTTTCTTTTGGATCTTTGATATTTCGGATCAGTGCTTTTGAACCGGCTTGATTTAGTTGTAGTTCTTGATAAAAAGTCAATAGAAATCCCTCCTAGTGTTCGATGTCTTGCAGGACATCGTTTGTTTCGTGAATCAGTTCCATCAGTTTCAAAAATTGTGCCTCTCCTAGTCTGCGCCGCATTGTGTAAATCGGTGAGAGGTAATAGTTGTAAGTCTCCTCCAATGCTTTTTGCCCTCTTTCTGTGATCGAGAGGTGATAACTTCTCCTATCTGTCAGGCTTGGCTCTTTTGTAAGTAGTTCTTTTTTTACCAAATGTTCGATCAGACGGCTGACTGCAGATTTGCCAAGTCCCATACAACCGCATAGTTCATGAGGTGTCAGTGGCACATCAGACAGGGAGATGCGGGACAGAAGATCAAGTTCCTGGGAAGTTGAGATACTCCCTTTTTCGGTGCGCCGTACATTTCTACTGCAAAACTGACGCAGGTTCTGCATGTAGTTCATCATTTCAATCCAGTCGTAATCCATCACGGTTCTCCATTTCTATAAGTCGGTACAAAATATATCAGTATCGATTACAAACAATCAAAAATAGTTTACAAAGTGAACTACTTATAGTGTAGGGCGAAAAACTTTAATTGTCAATAGATAAAAAAACGTGTTATAATCAGAAAGATACAAGTTGAGAAGGATTTTCAAAATAGGTTCATACCAGATTTTTGGTCTGGTATCAGAAGAATGGGAGGAGAATCGAAATGAACTTATTCATAGACGTGCTGATGGATGCAGCGATAGACAGTGTAAGGATGCTTCCGTTTTTATTTGCGGCATTTTGCCTGCTGGAGGCGATGGAAAGGCATGCGGGGAATTTTAGCCAGCGGGTACTGACTGGTATCAGAGGCGCAGGGCCTCTTCTGGGAGCGGTGCTTGGATGTGTCCCGCAGTGTGGATTTTCCGTGCTTGCAGCAAATTTGTTTTCCGGGGGAATGATTTCTGCAGGAACATTGCTTGCCGTTTTTCTGTCGACCTCGGATGAGGCAATTCTGATGATCATGGGTCAGCCGGAAAGTGCCGGTGTCGTAGGGAAATTATTATTCGTAAAAGTCGTGATCGCAGTGCTTGCGGGATATCTGATAGATTTTTGCTTTCCGAAACTTTTTTCTGAGAAAAAGGAAATTCACGATCTGTGTGAGAAAGAATCTTGTGGTTGTGGGCATTCTCATGGGGTAATCCTGCCGGCATGGAATCATACTTTGAAACTGTTTATATATATTTTCCTCTTCTCTGCCTGCCTGAATCTGGTTCTGGAAGTGGCGGGAATCGGAAAGGTGGAAAGCCTTTTCTGGAGTGGTTCGGTGTTTCAGCCAATTTTGACGGCTTTGATCGGGTTTGTTCCGAATTGTGCTGCATCCGTCCTTCTGACTGAGTTGTATATCAAAGGCGTAATCAGCTTTGCGGCGGCAGTGGCAGGACTTTGTACGAGCGCAGGAGTCGGACTGGTTGTACTGTGGAGAGTAAATCGGAATCGGAAGGAAAATATAAAGATGATGGGAGTGCTTTATGGAGTCGCTGTTGTGGCAGGAATTATTTTATACTGGGTATAGGGAAGTGTTTGTTAATTAAAAAAACTATTCAGAAATTAAAAGGAAATTTTAAAATGTAGATTGTATTGTTAGAAAATAAGTGCTAAAATAAGAACAGTTAATGTACAGAAAGGTGTGCAGTTCCAAATAGAAAGTACACAAAAACTGGCATGAAATTTTGAAGAGAAGATGGAGGAAACTGGTATGTTACAAGGAAAAGTTGCAGTCATTACAGGGGGAACAAGAGGAATCGGATATGCGACTGTAAAGAAATTTTTAGAAAATGGAGCAAAGGTTGCAATGCTTGGATCTAGAGAGGAGACGGTTCAGAAGGCACTTGCTTCGCTGAAGGAGGAAAACCCAGAGTATCCGGTTGTGGGATATTGGCCGAATCTGACTAAACACGAAGAAGTGAAAGAAGTGTTTGAGAAAGTGAAAGAAGAGTTTGGATCTCTGGATGTTCTTGTGAATAATGCAGGAATTTCTGCAAGAGATCCGCTGTATGACTATGATCCGGCGGCATTTGAGAAGATTATGGATCTAAATGTCAATGCAGTGTTTAACTGCTCTCAGGTAGCTGCATGCATCATGAAAGAGCAGGGAGGCGGTGTGATCTTGAACACAAGTTCCATGGTAAGTATTTATGGACAGCCAGCAGGATGTGGATATCCGACATCGAAATTTGCAGTAAACGGAATGACAAAATCTCTGGCAAGAGAACTTGGAAAGGACAATATCCGTGTCAATGCAGTGGCACCGGGTGTGATCCGCACAGATATGGTAGCAGCACTTCCAGAGTCTGTAATTCAGCCTTTGATCAATACGATTCCACTTCGCCGTGTCGGAGAACCGGAAGATATCGCAAATGCATTTGTATTTCTTGCAAGTGACATGGCAAGTTATATCACAGGTGTTGTTCTGTCAGTAGATGGTGCGACAATGAGCTAAAAAGAATAGACTGCCGGAAGCATCTCACGAAGAAGCACGGCAGTCTTATTTTTTGTTCTATAAAAATTTTTCCGAGAATTTGTGTAAATAAAAAGCAGAACCTATAACCGGGCGTTATTAAGACTTATTAGTAAAATATACTGGTCAACAGTCCGACATGTGGTCTATAATAAAATGGAAAAAACGGTCAACAATGAACAGAGATAAAGGAGAATCATTCATGGAAATGTTATCAATTGAAAAAGAATTGCAGGGAAACGCATATCCGGGAAGAGGAATCATCATCGGAAAGACACCGGATGGGAAAAAGGCAGTCACTGCATATTTTATTATGGGAAGAAGCGAGAACAGCAGAAACCGTGTATTTGTAGAAGAAGGACAGGGGATTCGCACACAGCATTTGACCCTTCAAAATTAACAGATCCAAGTTTAATTATCTATGCGCCAGTGCGGGTACTTGGCAATAAGACGATCGTGACAAACGGAGATCAGACAGACACGATTTATGAGGGAATGGACAAGCAGCTCACTTTTGAGCAGTCACTTCGCAGCAGAGAATTTGAACCGGATGCTCCAAACTATACACCTCGTATTTCAGGGATCATGCATATTGAAAATGGAACATACAACTATGCGATGTCTATTTTAAAGAGCAATAACGGAAATCCGGACGCATGCAACCGCTATACATTTGCATATCAGAATCCGGTAGCCGGAGAGGGACATTTTATCCATACTTACAAATGTGATGGCAATCCACTTCCAAGTTTTGAAGGAGAACCAAAACTGATCTCAATCCCAGACGATATGGAACAGTTTACAGAGATGCTCTGGAATAGCTTGAATGAAGAAAATAAAGTATCGCTGTTTGTACGCTATATCGATATTGAGACAGGAAACTATGAGACAAAGATTGTAAAT
>ENA-OPYY01000381-OPYY01000381.1-human-gut-metagenome-genome-assembly--contig:-NODE-381-length-15804-cov-1.172928_pt1 | contig 15804 bp, 16 predicted proteins | sample MGYA00242472_ERZ504481 | MGnify/ENA primary metagenome ERZ504481 (study PRJEB26092, sample SAMD00036265) | human gut metagenome | host: Homo sapiens | study: EMG produced TPA metagenomics assembly of...
CTCCTGATTTTCTCTGAGGTACAAGCCTCGTTTAATCCGGCAAAAAATAAGACCTTCACCGATTCCAGACGGCTTCGGGTCAGATCTCCGATCATCACCTGATCTGCCGTAGCAGGGATCACGCCCACCCGGATTTCCTCAAATCCAGCTTCCAGTATCTGGATATAATTTTTCCGGTCTGCCTTTTCCTCGCCCAACAGCCCCTCCAGACGCAAAAGCAGCTCCTCCACACGTTCATAGACCTGACCATACTCCTTTGCCAGATTCTCATCTCCCCGGCAATGCCTCATTTCAAAAAACTCTGCATATTCCTCCAGCTTTTCCTTAAGTTCCATCTTCTCTAAAAAGCTTCTTACGGCGGATGTCACTGTAGAAATAGAGGCTCCTTCCTGTGAAAATGCTTCCCGCAGCTCCTTAAGAGGGGCTAAAACCCACTGGCGGTACTGATTTAATTCCTTTAAATTGAGCCGTTCTCCGCCCCGAGAAGGCCTGGTCCACTCCTGATCCCATTTCTTCCATCCCCGGATTCCCAGAGCTCTTACATAATTTTCCAGTCGATCGGTAAGAACAGACACATTTTCCCTGGAAAATACAGGAGTATCTTCATTTTCCTCTGAATTCCCCGTTTCTCTGTCATATACCAGTCCTGTTTTCAGATAACGGAACACGCTCTCATAGGAGCAGTCCCGGACCGTTTCCAGTGCTGCCCGTATAAGCTCTACCATAGGATTTTCCAGAATGCTTTTCTTCTGATCCATAAAATAGGGAATCCCTGCTTCCTCAAAGGGATGTATAAGCTCTCTGCCATAGGAAACAGGATCTCCCGTAATCACAGCATCTCCCTGTATCGAAGGCCGTCTTCCCGCACCAGCCGGTTTACCATGGTGCAGATATAAGCAGCCTCCTCTGCCGGAGTCTTTCCCTGGCACAGCCGGATATCAGGCTTTTTCCCTGCCCATACCTTTCCCGTATACCGGTACAGATTCTGTTCCAGAAAATCCAGGCTTTCGCTGTCTTTAAACCGCCAGCCCGGACGCCTGTCACAGCGGATTTCCTGTTTTATTTCCACATGATGGCGGTCTGCCAGCTCCTTTAACCGGCATACGGTATGAGTCCCATGTAAAACAAATGCTGGATCCCGCATTTCTCATAGGGATTTTCCCGCAGATCCACGGTCACCGTACATACTACCTCTCTGGCATGGAGCATAAACAGCTCCGCCAGCCGGTACTGTACCGGAGTAAAGCCTGTATAGCCGTCCAGATAGATCACGCTGTTTTTCAGCTTTTCCCATCTTGGAAGTTCCCTGCAAAGGATATCCAGAATTTCCTCTGCCATAATATAGTGATCCTCAATATAGTCCCGAAAGCTCTTATAGATCACTCCCAGATCCTTAAGCTTGTCCTTTAAAAGAGGATGATCCGTTTCTGCCTCTACCTGTTTTAAATCCTCCGGGCGGATGCCGTACTGGCCCAGCTCTGAAATCTGTGATTTCAGCTGACTGATAAAGCCTGGCTGCTCTAAATGGCTGCCGTAAAGCCCCAGATCCCGCCTTACCATTCCGGCTACCTTTCTGAGTACCATGGATTTTCCCATATCATCCAGCACAGCCGGAACCTGCACTCCCAGATCCTCAAATACCCGGTAGGCCAGACGCTTAAAGCTTAAAACGTCCATGTTCATCAGGCCCTTTCTGGGGTGAAGGCGCACCAGTTCCTTTTGTGTCTGCATGGTATACTGCTCCGGTACAACAAACAGGAACAGCCGGTCCGGCTGCTCCACGGCCTGTTTTATGGCTGTTTCATACAGATACCGTGTTTTTCCCGAACCTGCGCCTCCCATAACAAACTGCAATGACATATTTTATCCTCCCGTCTCATATGCTGTAACAAATTCTCTCAGAGGTCCTGACACTATGAGTTCCAAAACCAAAATCGTGGTGCTGCGGATGAAGGAGATCATCTACACAGCCATTTTCGCCGGACTGGCCATTCTCCTTATCACCCTCTGTTTCATCATGTTCCGCCATGGAGATGAAAATACTTCCGAAACAGATGCCGCAAAGGCACAGCAGACCGCCTATGTTCCCGGCGTCTACAGCACCTCCCTGACCCTTGGAAACGAACAGGTAAATGTAGAGGTAACGGTTGATAAGGATCAGATCCGTGCCGTGACCCTGGTGCCCCTAAGCGAAGCTGTCGCCACCATGTATCCCCTGATGCAGCCCACCATGGAAGGCCTGGCAGAGCAAATCGTGAACACCCAGTCAACGGAGAATCTTACATACCCTGACTCCTCCCGCTACACCTCCCTGGCTCTTTTACAGGCCGTAAATACGGCTCTTGGCAAAGCAAAGCCCTGACTCTTACTCATTATCACCCAAAAACCCCCGGGCCGCAAGTCTTTTCGACCGCAGTCCGGGGGACGTTTTAAACCCTGTGTATCATACGTTTTACACTTTGCCGTATGCCCGGTCTGGCATGCAATGTTCGCTGCCCGGCTTCAGGCTTTTACTTCTTCCGCAAATCTGCGGATATTGGACGCATTGGCAAATTTCTGCACCATGCCGTCCCGCACCAGAACAAGAGTAGGAGCCTGCATGATCCCAAACTTCTCTGCCAGCTCCGGATGCTCCTCGGCGTCAATGATCTGATAATCCACGCCCTTTAAAAATTCTTTGGCTGTGCGGCAGTTTGGACAGGTTCTGGTTGTAAACAGATACAGCTGGGGCTTCTTTTTTAAACCCTCCCCGCTCTCATTCTGAGATTCCGCTTCCACACGTTCCACCGGCCTCATGGAAACCGGCTCTTTTTTCAGGACGGATTTTCCTGTATCATATGTTACACGATTCTTATATTCCTGAAGTTTTCCCTCATTCCAGTTCTGTACAGGACGGTAATACCCTGTGATGCGGCTGTAAACCTCTGCCTTCTGCTTACAGATCGGACAGGTAAAGTGCTCTCCTGCCAGATAGCCGTGACTTTTACAGATGGAATAAGTGGGAGACAGGGTATAATATGGAAGCTTATAATTCTGCGCGATCGTACGCACCAGACTGGCCGCTGCCTTCCAGTCCGGCAGCTTTTCTCCCAGAAAGGCATGGAACACCGTACCTGAGGTATAGCGGGTCTGAAGCTCGTCCTGGATATCCAGCGCATCGAAAATATCCTCTGTATAGCCTACAGGAAGGTGAGAGCTGTTGGTATAATAGGGCGTTTCCCCTTCCTTTCCCGCGGTGATAATATCGGGATAGCGCTCCTTATCATGCTTTGCCAGACGGTAAGTGGTAGACTCTGCAGGAGTAGCCTCCAGATTGTAGAGGTCGCCATACTCCTCCTGATAGTCCGACAGCCGCTCTCTCATATGATCCAGAACCTCTCTGGTAAACCTCTGGCACTCCGGCTGGGTCATATCCTTCCGGATCCAGCGTGCATTCAGCCCTGCTTCATTCATGCCGATGAGGCCGATGGTGGAAAAATGATTTTCAAAAGTGCCAAGATACCGTTTCGTATAGGGGTACAATCCCTGCTCCAGAAGCTTTGTGATCACTTCCCGCTTGGTCTTTAAGGATCTGGCGCTGATATCCATCATCCGGTCCAGACGGCGGTAAAAATCCGCCTCATCTTCTGCCAGATACGCAATTCTCGGAATATTGATCGTCACCACACCCACAGAACCTGTGCTTTCTCCTGAGCCGAAAAATCCTCCCGTCTTGCGCCGCAGCTCCCTCAGATCCAGACGCAGACGGCAGCACATACTGCGCACATCGCTCGGCTGCATATCACTGTTAATGTAATTGGAAAAATATGGAGTTCCGTATTTGGAAGTCATCTCAAAAAGCAGGCGGTTGTTCTCCGTATCAGACCAGTCAAAATCCTTTGTAATGGAATAGGTGGGAATAGGATACTGGAAGCCCCGTCCATTGGCATCTCCCTCAATCATGGTTTCAATAAAGGCCCGGTTTACCATGTCCATCTCTGCCTTACAGTCCTTATATTTAAAATCCATCTCCCGGCCGCCTACAATGGCATTCATCTCTGCCATATCATCGGGAACGGTCCAGTCCAGAGTGATGTTGGAAAAAGGCGCCTGCGTTCCCCAGCGGCTGGGGGTATTTACTCCGTAAATAAAGGATTCAATACACTTTTTTACCTCCCCGTAGGACAGATGGTCTGCTTTTACAAAGGGAGCCAGATAGGTATCAAAGGAGGAAAACGCCTGAGCGCCTGCCCACTCGTTCTGCATGATTCCCAAAAAATTTACCATCTGGTTGCACAGAACGGACAAATGCTTTGCAGGAGCCGAGGTGATCTTTCCCGGAATCCCCCCCAGTCCCTCCATCAGAAGCTGCTTTAAAGACCAGCCGGCACAGTAGCCTGTGAGCATGGAAAGATCATGGATATGGATATCCGCATTTCTGTGGGCATCTGCAATCTCCTGATCATAGATCTCGCTGAGCCAGTAGTTTGCCGTCACCGCGCCGGAATTACTCAGGATCAGGCCGCCTACGGAATAGGTCACTGTGGAATTTTCCTTTACACGCCAGTCCTCCACCTTTACATAGCTGTTTACCACGTCCTTATAGTTCAGCAGAGCGCTGTTCATGCTGCGGATCTTCTCCCGCTGCTTCCTGTAAAGAATATAAGCCTTTGCTACATCCGTGTAGCCGGTCTGCTCCAGCACATGCTCCACGCTGTCCTGGATCTCCTCCACAGAAATGCTTCCATCCTTCATCCTGGGCTGAAAATCAGCCGTCACGCGCAGGGAAAGCAGTTCTAAAATCTCATCATTAAACTCATTCCCCGTTGCCCTAAATGCCTTTTTAATTGCCTCCGTTATCTTTTTCAGACAAAACTCAGCGGTTTCCCCATCCCTCTTTACCACCTGGATCATACCTCAAAACTCCTTTCAACATTCCAAATACAAGCTACCACACTTAAACCGAAATGTATTTTTCATTATAGCAGAGGAACACAAAAAACACAACATCTATGCCATATGTTATATATTAAACAAGATGTTGTGTTTTATTATATTTTCTAATACTGCCACTGATGGTATGTTTAATCCCGGTACAGCCCTTCAAAAAGCTCTGCGGGCACATAGGCCTTTACTGCAATGCCCTGCTCCGTATACTCCTCGGACAAAAGCTGTCCGTAGGCGCGTATGGTCTGGATCTTTCCCGCACCGCTGTAGGGATATACCTTTTCCAGATAAACCCGGCTGCTGCGGATAATGCCCCCAAGAATCTGCTCCAGATTCTTTAACCCGTCTCCTGTCTTAGCGGAAATCCTCACCTGATAGTCTGAGGAAAAATCTCTGGGAAGCAGCTCCGTCTCCTTTCCCTCCAAACGGTCAATCTTATTAAACACCGTCACCACGGTCTTATCCACAATCTCAAGTTCTCTTAAGGTTTCCTTTACCACATGCATCTGCATATCCATCTGGGGATTGGAGCAGTCCACCACATGGAGGATCACATCGCTGTAGCGGGCCTCCTCCAGGGTACTCTTAAAGGCATCGATCAGATGATGGGGCAGCTTACGGATAAATCCTACCGTATCCGTCAAAAGGATCTGCTGTCCATCTGCCATTACAAAGGCCCTTGTAGTGGGATCCAGAGTCGCAAAAAGCTTGTTTTCCGCCAGGATCCCTGCTCCTGTCAGCCGGTTTAACAGAGTGGATTTTCCCGCATTGGTATATCCCACAATGGCTGCTGTCAGGCTGTAATTTTTCTCCCTGTGCTGCCTTGTGACCTCTCTATGGCGCTTTACATCCTCCAGCTCCCGCTTTAACTGGCCAATCCGCTGGTGGATCAGACGGCGGTCTGTCTCCAGCTTTTTCTCTCCCGGTCCCCTGGTTCCGATACCGCCGCCCAGACGTGAAAGAGAATTTCTCATGCCTACCAGACGGATGGCCCGGTAACGCAGCTGCGCCAGTTCCACCTGGATCTTTCCTTCTCTTGTATGAGCCCTGGAGGCAAAAATATCCAGGATCACCATGGTGCGGTCCATGACCTTTGTATCCAGCGCATCTTCCAGATTGCGCAGCTGGGCCGGGGAAAGCTCATCATCACAGATGACACCCGTTGCCCCCGTGTCAGCCAGGAGCTCTCGAATCTCTAAAATCTTCCCTTTTCCCAGATAGGTCCCAGGATGAACAGCTTCACGGTTCTGAACGATCCTTGCAATGGGGACTGCTCCCGCAGTCTGAGCCAGTTCTTCCAGTTCATCCAGAGAAGCTGACGTCTCCCTCTCATCGCCCACATTTACAGCGATCAGGATCACCCGCTCCTCCAGTTCCTTTAAATCAATCAGTTCTGCCATATATCTCCCTACCGTATCCTGGTATTTAAAAAGTCAATCTCATGCTGCGCCGCCTCATCCGGCCCAAATACCTGGATATATGTTTCAAAACGGCTTTTGGCCTCTTCATAGTTCTGCATATACTCACAGACAGCCGCCTGGTAAAACGCCAGCTTCTTAAGAAGCTGCCAGTCTGCCTGATTTTCCTCTGTGATTGCTGCCGCTGCCTGATCCAGGCTGGCTCCCGTACCTGCCTTATAACTGGTGATCAGCCGGTCATATCCCTGATAAAACGAATCAGCAGCTCCTTCGTAGTCCTCTTCAGCCATCTGGTATAAGCCCATCTGGCAGCGAACCCTGCTTTCAAATCTCCCATCTCCTCCTGTCGTTCTTAAGGCCTCTTCATATAATACCTTGGCGCCCTCATGGTCTCCTGCCTCCATACAGGCTTCTCCTGCTGCCAAAAGAGCCTGTTCATAACCAGGGGATGTTTTTCCTTTTTCTTCCATCCCCAGAGCCTCTCTGTATAAAGCCACTGCCTGATCCTTATTCCCCAGACGGCTCTCGCAAAAGCTCTTCATATACCGCCCGGAAATGGGATCTCCTCCCTGTTCCAGGATCAGATCCCAGCTGTGTTTTGCTGCCTCAAAATCATCCAGCATCATCTCTGCCTCGGCCCGATAAGAAAGAACGTCGATATTAAAGGTTTTGCTTTTATCTCCCGCCGCTGCTAAGGCCTCATCAAACGCAGAAACGGCGCCGCCTGCATCTCCTCCCCTTAAAAGCTCAATACCCTGAGCTCTGAGCTTCTTTTTCTTTGAAAAATGAAAGGAGCCTGCCAGACGGCTTACGCCAAAGGCGATTCCTCCTGTGAGAATAAGGCAGAACGCTGCTGTGAGAATCCGTTTCATCAGGCGCTTTCTCCTTCTCCGCCTGGGGTTTCCCCCATTTCTCCGGCCGGATGAAGAGCCGGCCCTTACCGGCGCCGGCCTGCATCACCGGGACGGCCTGCTCCCAACGGACGGCTCCCCCCTGGATAGGAGCTTCTTCTCCTGCTGCCTTCCATGATCAGTTCCTTCCTTTATCTGTGCTTCCAAAGCCGCCATTTCTCTGTCCGCTGCTGGCGTCATCTAAGGTGATGCCGAAAGGCAGGAAAATCCCCTGGACAACGCCTGCGCCCTTTGGCAGTTCCAGCGTTTTATCTTCATTGGAATCATTCGTTATCTTAATAAACATATGGCCTTCATTATCTGAGTAAAAATAATCGCTGTCAATAATACCTACCGTATTATTAAGCTGCAGGCGGTACTTAAATCCCAGGCTGCTTCTTGGAAATAAAGCCAGCACCCAGCCCTCATCAATTTCTGCCCGGATGCCTGTAGGGATCTTTACCGTTTCCCCCGGCTGAATGACAAATGCTTTTGGAGCAAAAAAATCGTATCCTGCAGAGCCTGAAGTAGCACGCTCTGGAAGACGGATATCCTCATAAATACTGCGTATATCCTCCTGCTTTCCAAAGGTATCCTCCCAGTCTCCTTTAAATTGTTCAAAGCTTACTTTATGAAATTTTGCAATACGGCTGATCATCGTTTTTCTGTTCTCCTGTATTTTGTTCTCAATCTCTTATTTTATCCCTTTTCGTCGGTTTTCTGCCAAAGGGCTCTGCCTCATGTGTCCGGCTCCTCATACAGAACCGCTTCCCCCATAAGAAGGGATCTCTGCACATCGATCACTCTCTGATTGGAGCTTCCCTTCCAGTGAAGGCTGCCGTCCTTATATGCTTCTATGAATTCTCCATCCACCACTACATCTATATTTTTAAGCAGCGCAAATTCACAGATCTGCTCCCAGTCATAGCCTGTATACAGCCATATGGTCTTATTGGGATAACGCCCGCGGATCTCCTCTGCCAGACGGGCTATGTCCTCTCTGTTGGCCGGATGAAGGGGATCTCCTCCGCTGAAGGTCACACCTGAAATATAATCCTTCTCCAGTTCAGCAAACAGCTCCTCTTTTGCCGCCTCATCAAACGGCAGTCCGCCCCTCACATCCCAGGTCACGGGATTGTGGCAGCCGGGACAGTTATGGCTGCATCCTGCCACCCACAGCACAGTCCGCAGCCCTTCTCCGTTCAGCATATCATCCTTTGTAATATTGTGATACCGCATCTTATTTATTCTCCTGCTTTATTTTTCCTGTTCATCCAGATTAGAGGTGCAGTGAGGGCACCGCACAGCACTCAACGGGATCATGGTGCTGCAGTAGGGGCATTTTTTCTCCGTAGGAGCTTTAGGCGCTTCCGGCTGTTTTCCTATTTTTTCCAGACGACTGATGGCCTTTACTACCAGAAATACCACCAGAGCCATTAACAGAAAATTGATGGTCTGAGTAATAAAAGAACCATAGTTAATGGTAGCCGTCACTTCTTTAGCCGCCTCCAAGGTAGGATATTTATTCCCATCCAGAGCAATAAACATATTGGAAAAATCGATTTTTCCCGTAAAAATACTCAGCACAGGCATAAAAATATCATTCACCAGCGAATTAACAATACTGGTAAACGCACTGCCGATAATCATACCAACTGCCAGATCGACCATATTGCCCTTCAGTGCAAATGCCTTAAACTCTTCAATAAACTTTTTCATATACGCCAGCCTTTCTTTTGTACTACCTACCAGTCTAACATAAACCCGCTTTTTTTTCCACCTGATTTTCCCTCATGGAAATTCATGGAAGTGCATACTTCCTTCCTCACAGTATCCCAAGCCCCCTCCTCCACAAAAATTTATTTTCCCAAATTTCATTATTGGAACCTTTTTTTCGATTTTCTTCATTACAATCAGTTAGTACATAACCATTATTTTACAGGTGTGCCTTGTGTACACCATTAATTCAGGAGTTTTTATGCGAAAGATAACCACCAGTGAGCAGAAAAATATCATTGGCAGCCGGATCCGCCAGCTGCGGATGGCTCGAAAGCTGACTCAGGATGAACTGGCCGCCAGACTGCAGGTCAATGGCTACAATTTTTCCAAGCTGACCATTCTGCGGATCGAGCTCGGCAAACGTCTGGTGACTGACATTGAACTGAAAGGCCTGTGTGAATTCTTTGAAACAGACCCAAACAGCCTCCTTGCTACCGCCCCGACTCTCCCAAAGAAGAAGCGCTTAAAGATCCTTTCATCCGCAGATTCTAACTGTATATTTCTGCGCATAAGGTAATTTTTATTCATTTGTACACTATTTCGTGCATAAATCATGCACTCTATTTCAGCCTGATGTTTTTTATAACTGTGGGATACAATAATACAAAGCACGAAAATGACAGCACGACAGGAGGCAGAAGCAGATGATCCTCTAAGGATGTCTCTTCTGATATGACTACAATGAGTTTTGAGCTGGAACGTATTGAAGAACTCTGCCGCATCAGAGGCTGGAGCCATTACCGCCTTGCAAAGGAAATGGACGTTTCTCCAAACAGCATAGGAAATCTTTTCCGCCGCACTTCCATCCCCAGTGTCCCCACCATACGCCATATCTGCGAGGCCATGGGCATTACCATTTCCCAGTTTTACAGTACGGACGGCTCCACCGCTACAATCACAGAGCAGCAAAAGGCTTTTCTGGAACTGTTTGACCGGTTAAGTCCGGGAGATAAGAAAAAGGCAGAAGGATATATAGAAGGGTTACTGGCTAAATCCCAGTCTGAGCCATAAAAGGCCGCCGGTCTGATGAACGCATCAGATACCGACGGGCCTTTTTGCTCATTTCTCTTACATGCTCTTTCTCTCTGCTATTTCAGCCATCTTGGCTTCATTCAAACGGGTATCTCCCTTTACTCTCGAATAACTCAGGTAACCGTTCATACGGTCAATCTTTGTCAGGTTGCGGCTGCCGCAGACAGGACACACATCCATCTCCAGTTCCTCATGGCCGCAGTCGTCACAGTAAGCCAGCGACAGATTTACTCCCTCATAAAAGCCCATCTTCATCGCCCGGCGCACCAGAGTACGGATGGCTTCTTTATTGTAGCTGATGGGGTATTTCACATACTGGATCTTTCCTCCGTTGCTCAGTTCCCAGAAACGGTACTCCAGATCCTGCTTTTCAATCGGCGTAATGTCCTCTGTCACATGACAATGGAAGCCGTTGCTCACATACTCCCTGTCCGACACATTTTCAATGATGCCGTACTTTTCACGGAACTGCTTTACCTGAAGGCCGCAGAGATTTTCCGCCGGAGTCGCATAAATGGCATACAGATTGCCATCCTCTTCCTTAAATTCCTCAATCTTTTTATTGATATGCTCCAGAACCTCCAGCGCAAACTGTCCATCTTCTACCAGAGACTTTTTGTTATACAGCTGCTGAAGCTCATTAAAGGCTGTGATGCCAAAGGATGCTGTGGCAGTTTTAAGAAGGGGCTTGATCTTATCATGCAGACCCAGATGACCGCCGTAAAAACCGCCTTCACAGTAGGCCAGCGGATTGGTAGATGCCTTCAGCTCGCCCAGGTAAGCGTAGGTGCGGATATGGATCTTGCGGATCAGCTCCAGATAGTAGTCCAGCACCTCGTAGAAATCCCGGCTCTCCTGTCTTGCCTTTGCAAGGATCATAGGAAGGTGAAGGCTGACTACGCCGATATTAAACCGTCCCACAAATACGGGAGAGTCCTTATCATCTGCCGGATACATTCCGCCCCGCTCATACCAGGGGGATAAAAAGGCACGGCAGCCCATAGGGGAAATGATTTTGCCATAGCGCTTATACATACTGGCGATATACCCCTTTCCCGTCAGGGACAGCCAGTCGGGATACATGGTCTTGCTGGAGCAGTCGATCCCTGCCTCAAACACATCCTCCAGCTCGCCTCCCGGCCCGTGAAGAGCCTCATCATAAAGGAATACGATCTTCGGGAAAAGCACAGGCTTTTTATGATCCTTCTTTCCCTGTCCGCCCTTGCGCACATTGAGCATGGTCATAGTCGCCATCTTGGCAAAACGGCTCGTTCCCGTGCCTGCTGTCATGGTGATAAAGGGGTAATCTCCCCGGCTGGAAGAAACGGAGTTAAACTTGTACTCCCATCCCTGAAAGCCCTGCTCCATATCCCTCTGTACATCCTTCCAGGCCACCTCTTTGGCCTTGTCCGCTGCAAGACCCAGATCCAGATATTTTTCAATGTACTTTTCATAAGACTTTTCCGCATAGGGCGCCAGGATCTCCTCCACGCTGGGAACCGTAAAACCTCCGTACTGCTGGCTGGCCGCACTTAAGACAATATCCCCGATCACATCAAAGGCCACATCCAACGTTTTCGGCTCGTTATACCAGAGATTTCCCATCTCAAAGCCCCCGGTCAGAACCGCCTTTACATCAAACAGACAGCAGTTCATGGTGTCGCGTCTGGCAGACATATCATGGATGTAAATATACCCCTCTCGGCAGGCCTGAAGCTCCTCCACGGTCATAAAAAACTTCTGATACAGGGATTTATTTAATTCATTAAAAATCAGGCTGCGCTTCGTAGATACCAGGGCGCTGTCCGTATTGCTGTTCTCCTTATCACCGATGTACATAATAGACTGGCTCTTCTTATACACATCATCCAGCATCCGGACAAAATCCTGCTTATAGTTTCTGTAATCCCGATAGCTCTTTGCCACCAGAGGATTTACCTTTTCAAGAGCGCCTTCTACAATATTGTGCATCTGGGGAATTGGGATCAGCTCCTGATCCAGCTCCTGAACCTTCTCTTCTACAAATTCGCAGATAAAATTCAGTTCTGCCTTTGAAAATGTGATCATGGCCCTCTCAGCGGACTTGCTGATGGCGGAAATCACCTTCTGAACGTTAAAATCCTCTTTTGTTCCGTCTTTTTTTACTACCTTTACTCTGGTTAGATCCATACGTCACCTCTCAATAGAACGATTACATTATATACTATATATTGTGTTTTATCTTTTTTGTCAGCACACTATGTATTGTGTCTTAATTGGTGATGCTATCTTACCATGGATACAAGGCTCCGTCAATAGGCGTATTAAAATCAGACTTCTATCTTATTTTTTCATTCGTTTCCAGTATCTCCCGTTTCTGCTGCAACAACTCCGCTGAGGGCAAGTACCGCAATCAGATTGGGAATTGCCATCAGCGCATTAAAGATATCGGCAATCGTCCAGACCGCCTCAACCGTCATAAACGGCCCGATAAAAATAGCAAGGATATATAAGAAACGATACGTCATTACTGCACGTCTGCTTCCTCCTGACAAATACTCCAGACAGCGTTCCCCATAATAATTCCATCCTATAATAGTTGTAAATGCAAAGAAAATCAGGCACGCCATCAGAAGAAAGGAACTGGCCCAGGCGGGCAGAGGAAGCCCGTGATTAAAGGCATAAGTGGTTACTGCAACCCCCTCCAGACCTGTCTCATAGGCTCCGGTCAGCACAATTGAAAGACCTGTCATGGTACAGATTATAATCGTATCTATAAAGGTTCCCGTCATCGAAACCAGTCCCTGACGAACCGGTTCTCTGGTACGGGCTGCTGCAGCAGCAATGGGAGCGCTTCCCAATCCTGCCTCATTTGAAAAAATGCCTCTTGCGATTCCCTTCTGCATTGCAAGAAGAATGCTTCCCAAAGCGCCTCCTGCTGCCGGCCGAAGCCCAAAGGCGCTTTCCAGTATCATCTTAAATGCCATAGGAACCCTTTGTGCATTTACACATAAAATCGTAATGCATGCAGCCACATAAAAGACAGCCATAAACGGCACGATAATCTGGGAAACAGTAGCAATACGCTCCAATCCACCCAAAACCACCAGTGCAACACAAATTGTCAAAATCAGTCCGGCGATCAGCACGGCCACCGTATACTCTCTTCCAAACAGCGCCACCGTACAGGCTTTTTGACTATCAAAAAAATCTCCTACTGCAGAAGTAATGCCATTAACCTGAGTAAAGGTTCCGATTCCCAGAAGACCGACACCGGCGCCAAAAAAGCAAATATTTTTCCCAGCCATCTCCATTTCTTTCCCATTCCGTTTTCGATATAGTAAAAGGGACCTCCCAAAACATGACCGGTTTCTTTGTCTACACTTCGATAGCAGATTGCCAGAACACCCTCTGCATATTTGGTTGCCATTCCAAATAAAGCGGCAATCCACATCCAGAATAAAGCGCCCGGTCCACCAGCCACAATGGCGGTCGCTACACCTACAATATTTCCCGTTCCGATCGTTGCTGACATGGCAGTACAAAGAGCTCCAAAGCTGGTAACCTCTCCGCTTCCCTCTTCTTCATTCTGAACCATGTAGCGCAGAGCAGCGGGAAGTTTTCGGATCTGCATCCCCTTCAGACGTACCGTCAGATAAATCCCTGTTGCCAAAATCAGCACAATCAGCGGAACTCCCCATACAAGATCATCAATGGCCTTTAACGCAGTATTCAAAAATTGCAGCATCTTCCTGTCCTCCCTTTGCATTGTAAATACACCTCTTCACTTTACCAGAGTAATGTATCATACAATCAAAGGGGTTGCAAGTTTTTTTATGTGTACATTTTTACCAAGAGCTTCCGCCCCCCTACAGCTTCCCAATCCCCACCGCTATCAAAAGCAGACCGCTGAGCCATCCCAGGTCTCTCTGCCCTTTCTCAGCGGCAAAGCGGCCGGCCATAAGCCCGGCTTCTGTGACCGCAGTTCCCACCAAAAGAGACAAAAGCACTGTAAGAGCAATTCTTCCCTCTGAAAGGGCTGCTGCAGCTCCGGCAGCCAGACTGTCTAAGGACATTGCAAGGCTTAAAATAAATGTTTCCTTCCATTCCAGACTGTGAGAGCCATCTGCATCTGCTTCCATGGGATCACTCCAGATCCGTATAAGCACATGAATACCGGAACGAGAAAAGCAGAAACTGCGTCCATTCTCCCAATGCATCCGGATCCATCTTCGCAGAGAAAAGTCCGTGAGACGAAACAATCCCATAAAAATAAGGCTTCCTCCGCAGAGAGTGCGAAGATTGATCCCCGAAAGCCTCTCTGCGGCAAAAAAGCCTGCTGTCATAGCCAGTCCCAGGCAGACGCTGCAGATTCCATTTAAAAACAGCACCTTTCCAAAACCGACCCGTATTCGATTTGTCCCATAGGCAAGACCTGCCCCAAAGGTGTCGGCACACAGCGCCAGCACCAGAATAAAACTCTGAAACACAAAACCGCTCCTCTTCAAACGGGTTACCCTAGCATATTCCCATTTGTCCCCTGAGGTGACGGACTGCGGCATCAGTTTCCGGCACCTGATTCTTTTCTCCGGCTATTCCTCCATATCTTTCTGAATCTCCTCCACGCTCAGCTGCAGCTCCTCCTCTACCTCTGCCCGGATGAGAGCCTCCTGTTCCGGATCCACATCCGGAAGCTCTCCCAGAGAATCCACACCGAACCGGCGCATAAATTCCTCTGTAGTGGCAAACAGGGCGGGACGGCCCGGTGCATCCAGACGGCCCGCCTCATAGACCAGATCATACTCCACCAGACGGTTTACCGCATGATCCGACTTTACCCCGCGGATCTTCTCAATCTCCATCTTTGTCACCGGCTGCCGGTAAGCAATAATAGACAGTGTTTCCAGAACCACATCGGACAACACCTGCTTTTTAGGCGCTGCCGCCACGCGGATGAGGTTTTCATAATATTCAGAGCGGGTACACATCTGATAGCTGTCCTCTAACTGTTTAATCTCCATTCCCCTTGTTTCTTCCCGGTAACGCTTTGCCAGCCGCTCTACCGCCCTTTTGGCCGTTTCCTTATCCTGTCCAATGGCCGCTGCCAGCTGGCGCAGCTCCACGGCCCCGCCTATGGTAAAAAGCACTGCCTCAATAACGGCCTCCTGATCCTTTTCATTTTCCACAGGCTCAAAATTTACATTGATACTGCTGTTTTCCATTTCCTATTCCTCAAAATCACTCAGTTCTGCAAGATCCGGCTCTTCATCCATGCCCTCCGGTTCCAGAGCTTCAATATCCATATCTCCAAAGGTTTCCTCCTGGGTCAGATGGATCTTTCCAATTTTCATCAGCTCCAGCACTGCCAGAAAGGTTACTACGATCTCCAGCTTATCGGACTGGCGCTCTAAAAGCTGGCGAAAACTGAAACGCCGTTTTTTTCTCGCATAAGCCAGTACAGAACCTATCTTTGTTTCAAGACTTACCGGCTCTCTCCGGATCGTTCCAAATTTACTGCGGATAGGATCCACCTTATTTTCCTGGCGTTTCATCACCTGCTCAAAAATCCGTTTCAGCTTTGCAAGCGTCATTCCATCCAAAAGCTCATCCAGATCTACCGGCGGCTGGTATTTTGCAACCTCAGGCGGAAGGGTAGACGCCTTATAAAAATGCATCAGCGCTCCCTCCTCCCGCTCTGCCAGTTCTTCTGCCAAAAGTTTATAACGCTTGTATTCCAGCAGACGGCTCACAAGCTCTGCCCTGGGGTCTGATTTCCTCCC
>ENA-OPYY01000382-OPYY01000382.1-human-gut-metagenome-genome-assembly--contig:-NODE-382-length-15778-cov-3.537601_pt1 | contig 15778 bp, 13 predicted proteins | sample MGYA00242472_ERZ504481 | MGnify/ENA primary metagenome ERZ504481 (study PRJEB26092, sample SAMD00036265) | human gut metagenome | host: Homo sapiens | study: EMG produced TPA metagenomics assembly of...
TTATACAAAAGCACAAGAAATTCTGAAAAAAAAGTAACAGCGTCTGAGGCAATCTTAAAAGGGCTTGCAGAAGATGGCGGACTCTTCGTGCCGGAGCAGATTCCGACACTGGATGTGACAATGGAAGAACTCAAGAACATGACGTATCAGGAGACTGCATACGCAGTGATGAAACAGTTTCTGACAGACTTTACAGAGGAGGAGTTAAAGCACTGCATAGACAGCGCATATGATTCCAAGTTTGATACAGAAGTGATCGCCCCCCTTGTGAAAGTGGGAGATGTCTATCATCTGGAGCTGTTTCACGGAGCGACGATCGCGTTTAAGGATATGGCATTATCGATCCTTCCGCATTTGATGACAACATCTGCAAAGAAGAATCATGTGACAAAGGATATTGTCATTTTGACAGCAACCTCCGGAGATACCGGAAAAGCTGCGATGGCAGGATTCGCAGATGTGCCGGGAACGAAGATTATTGTGTTTTATCCGAAGAACGGGGTCAGCCGGGTGCAGGAGATGCAGATGGTGACACAGAAAGGTGCCAATACTTCAGTTGTGGCAATTCATGGAAACTTTGATAATGCACAGAGCGGTGTCAAAGCGCTTTTTGAAGACCAGGTGCTTGCAAAGGAACTGGATGCGGCAGGATATCAGTTCTCTTCCGCAAATTCGATCAACATCGGTCGTCTGGTACCTCAGGTTGTGTATTATGTCTATGCATATGCAAAACTGCTTCAGAATGACGAGATTCAAAGTGGAGAGAAGATCAATGTGACGGTTCCGACCGGAAACTTTGGTAATATTCTGGCAGCATACTATGCAAAACAGATGGGGGTTCCGATCAATAAGCTGATCTGTGCATCCAATGAAAACAAAGTCCTGTTTGATTTCTTCCGTACAGGAACATATGACAAAAACAGAGAATTTGTGCTGACATCCTCCCCGTCCATGGACATTTTGATCTCAAGCAATCTGGAGCGGCTGATCTATACAATTGCAGGACAGGATGGTCAGAAAAATGCAGAACTGATGGATGCATTAAAAAGTAGTGGTGCATATGAGATTACAAAAGAAATGAAGGCAAAACTGGATGATTTTGTGGGAGGTTATGCAACGGAGGAACAGACAGCACAGGCAATCCACGATACATATAAACGTACCGGATATGTGATGGATACACATACGGCAGTTGCTTCTTGTGTATGTGCACAGTACAGAGAAGAAAGTGGGGATGAGACAAAATGTCTGATCGCTTCCACAGCCAGTCCATATAAATTCGTAGGCAGTGTGATGCGTGCAATTGATGCAGAATATGCGGGAAGAGACGAGTTTGAGCTTGTGGACGAGCTGGAGAAGCTTTCTCAGGTTGCCGTTCCGAATGCGGTCAAGGAGATCCGTGATGCGAAAATCCTTCATACAAGAGAGTGTGATGCAGACAAAATGAAAGAGACAGTGAAAGAAATATTAGAAATCGAGGTATAGTCAATGAGTGCGGACAGTATGAACAGTGTGTTTGGTTTTATCGGAATTCTTGCAGTAGGATGCGGGATATATTGCCTGTATGCATATTTTAACATGAAAAAAGACGGACACATTAATGAAACGATTCTCCTGGGGAAGAGTTATTCAGAAAAGATGTGCAAAGATAAGGAAGCATATCTGAAAAAGGCGTTGCCGGCAGTTCTGGGATTTGGAATTGTTTCGATTCTTTATGGAATTGTAGATTGTATCCACTGGTATGTAAATCCGATGGAGATGGTGGACACAGTGGGCGGCATTCTTTTTATGGCAGCACTGGTGGTATTTGCAGTGTATACGATGCAACTGAAAAAGAAATATTTTTAGAAAGATACAAGGGGAATATCAACGAAAGAGAGTCAGGAGGATCTGACTCTCTTCTTACGTCATACAAATTGCAGAAATGATTCATCTATCGGAGTAATAACGTTCTAATGACAGGATTTATAAAAAGATATCAGCGGCTTTATCACTCTGACAGACTTTGTTCAGTTTTTTGGCTGCCATGGAGAGTTTCATACTGCTGACACTGCGGGCTTTTTGCTTACAGCTTCGTACGCAGCGCAGGCAGGAAATACATTTTTTCTTGTCCGTCTTTTTCGGATCCTGTGCAGAGATTGCTCCGGCAGGACATGATTTGACGCAAGCTTTACATTCCGTGCACAGGCTGACATCTGCCTTTGGAATCAGTGGAGTTTTTGCGTATTTGCGATATGGAGTGTTACCAGGTACCTGAATGGAGAGCGCAGAGAGATCTTCATTTTTGATACGGCGGTTTAATGCGATCCCGAACTCACTGATTGTCTTTAGATCCGCTTTATTCGGACGGCTCAGACCAATTGAACGAACGATCGAATGCTCAGTAGGAAATGCACCGGCACCGATTACGTGGAATCCCCGATTTTCCACCTCGGTTTTTAATTCTAACAGAGCATCTTCGTATGCCCGGCAGCCATAAGTTGCGATCAGCGCAGCCGGAGTGTTGTTTCCTTTGAGTGTCTCGAAATAAGAAAGAAATGTTTCGGGAACCCGGCCGGAATAAACCGGGATTCCAAACAGGACAAAATCTGTTTCGTCAAATTGCAGAACCGGCTTTTTTTCTTTATGTACGGACAGGTCAAATGAGACGGATTTAAGGTCAATCTGACGTGCTGCCTCCATGATGACCCTTCTTGTCGTCCCTGTCGGACTGAAATAGACCAGTTTTAATTCAGTTGTTTTCATAATAGTATCCTCTCCTTGCATTCAAATGTAAATAATGTTACTATACCATAAATTTGAAAAAAATACCATGAAAAAAGAAATGGAGTATGGGTTGTAAAATCTATGTAAATAGGCTATAATAAATTCAACGGAAAACCTGAGATGTTCGATAACCTTGTTATTTTGAACCTACAATACTTTAAACGGGATTCTTATATTTCTGTAATATGTCAAGCCTCCGTTATGCAGTGGAAGACAGAAAAGCAGATGCGGTTGCCCACCTAGCTTGCGTGCTAGGAGTCAAAATACAGGGAACGGCATTTTGGGGATTCTACAGAAGATAAAAGGGAATGAAATTTAGCACAGGCTGATTTCATTCCCTTATTTCATCAATACAGGATATACAAGCCTTCAAAAAAGATCCCTTTACGAAACAGGGGCTTTATGATATGATTTTGAAAGTTTGAGAGCAGCAGGAGAGAATATTATGGGAAGAAGAGTCAAGGAGACGATAAAAAAAGTAAATAAAGTCACTGAGATCGTCGGCTCCCATCATACAGGAGCGTATGCGGCCCAGGCTGCTTATTTTTTGTACTCTCTATGATTCCGATCATCCTGCTTTTGCTGACGGCGGTACAGTTTACACCGGCTACTTATGCAAATGTCATCGATGCAGTGGAGCAGGTGTTTCCGACATCCGTGCAGGGGTTTATCCGTTCGATCGTGACACAGGTCTATTTTTCCCAGTCGGCTAAGATCATTCCGATCACGATCCTTGTAGCGCTGTGGTCTGCAGGAAGAGGGGTACTGTCCGTGACTGCAGGACTGAACTGCATTTATGGTAATACCGAGACTCGTAATTATGTATACCTGAGGCTTAGGGCTTCTTTATATACCGTGATCTTCATTCTTGCAATCGTACTGTCACTGGTTCTGTCTGTATTTGGAAACAGTATCAGCGCCATGATCTACAAGCATGCACCGTTCTGGAGTACTCTGATGCAGTATATTATTAAGATCCGGACCGTTATGACACTTGCAGTTCTGACCGTTTTCTGGGATCTGGTTTATAAATATCTTCCAAACCGGAGAGCAACACAGAAGACAACTTTGCGTAAACAGCTTCCGGGAGCCGTTTTTACAGCGTGCGGATGGCTGCTGATCTCTTTTATCTTTTCGATTTATCTGGACATCTTTGAAGGATTTTCAGATATGTATGGAAGTATGACTACGATTGTGCTGATTATGCTGTGGCTGTATCTGTGTATGTATGTGATCCTGCTTGGCGGAGAAGTCAATGCACTGTTAGAGAAATATCTTGACAATCACAAAAACTGTGATAAGATAATAAAGTAAATTTGTCTTAAATTTGAAAAATGAATCAGGATATGAAAAGCGATGAGCGTGCACAGTAGAGAACTGTTTTCCATCAGAGAGAGAAGGTCACTGGCTGTAAGCCTTCTTTGGTTCAGACGGCAATCGAAATTCCCACGTAAGCTGCATTTTTGAAATGATTTCAGAGTAGAAAGTGCCGTCTATTGTACGTTACACAAGACCAAGTGCTCACAGGAAGACTGTGGGAATTAGGGTGGTACCGCGAATACAGACTTCGTCCCTTTTGGGATGGAGTTTTTTTCATACTAAGAAATATGCTTTCAAAGAAAGGAGAAAGAAGATGAAAGACAGACTGGAACAAATCAAAGCACAGGCTTTGGAGCAGATTAAAGCTTCTGATATGCCGGAAAAGCTGAACGAGGTGCGTGTAAAATTTCTTGGAAAAAAAGGAGAATTAACAGCCGTATTAAAGGGAATGAAAGACGTGGCCCCAGAGGAGCGTCCGAAAGTCGGACAGCTGGTCAATGAGACAAGAGCTGCAATCGAAGAGCTTTTAGAAGAGACAAAAGTGAAAATGGAGGCAGCCATCCGTGAGGAAAAAATGAAAGCGGAAGTCATTGACGTGACGCTGCCATCTAAGAAAAGTACGGTGGGACACAGACATCCAAATACGATCGCACTGGAAGAGGTAGAGCGCATTTTCGTGGGAATGGGATACGAAGTAGTAGAAGGACCGGAAGTAGAATACGACCTGTACAACTTCGAGAAACTCAACATTCCGGATGGGCATCCTGCAAAAGATGAACAGGATACCTTTTATGTGAATAAGGACATTGTGCTGCGTACACAGACTTCTCCGGTTCAGGCGAGAGTGATGGAGCAGGGCAAGTTGCCGATCCGTATGATCGCACCGGGAAGAGTATTCCGTTCTGATGAAGTGGATGCAACACATTCTCCATCCTTCCATCAGATTGAAGGTCTTGTGATCGATAAAAATGTTTCCTTTGCAGATCTGAAAGGAACACTGGAAGTGTTTGCAAAAGAGCTGTTTGGAGAAGAGACAAAGACAAAATTCAGACCGCATCATTTCCCGTTTACAGAGCCAAGTGCAGAGGTGGATGTGACTTGCTTCAAATGCGGAGGCAAAGGATGTCGATTCTGTAAAGGTTCCGGCTGGATTGAGATCCTCGGATGCGGGATGGTACATCCACATGTGCTGGAGATGTGCGGAATCGATCCGGAGGAATATTCAGGATTTGCATTCGGTGTCGGTCTGGAGCGAATCGCACTGCTGAAATATGAAATTGATGACATGAGACTTTTGTATGAAAATGACATCAGATTTTTGAAACAGTTCTAGGATTTAGGTGGAGAGAAAGGAATAGGATTATGAATACTTCTTTATCATGGTTAAAAGCGTATGTCCCGGATCTGGACGTGACAGCGCAGGAATATACAGATGCAATGACATTGTCAGGAACAAAAGTAGAGGGCTATGAACAGCTGGATGCAGATCTGGAAAAGATTGTCATTGGTCAGATCGATAAGATTGAAAAGCACCCGGATGCAGACAAACTGGTCGTATGTCAGGTGAATGTAGGAACAGAGACAGTACAGATCGTAACAGGTGCGAAAAATGTATTTGAAGGTGCAAAAGTGCCGGTCGTACTGGACGGTGGACGCGTGGCAGGGGGACATGAGCCGGGACAGAAAGTTCCGGGCGGAATCAAGATCAAAAAAGGCAAGCTCCGCGGAGTGGCAAGTTTTGGTATGATGTGTTCTATCGAGGAGCTGGGTTCTACGACAGATATGTATCCGGAGGCTCCGGAAGACGGAATCTATATCTTCCCGGAGGATGCCGAAATCGGAGCAAGTGCGATTGAAGCGCTTGACAGAAACGATGTGGTATTTGAGTATGAAGTGACATCCAACCGTGTAGACTGCTACAGCGTACTTGGAATCGCAAGAGAAGCAGCCGCTACATTCAACAAAGAGTTTGTTCCTCCAATCGTGAAAGAGACAGGAAATGGAGAAGATGTCAACGATTATATAAAAGTAACAGTAGAAGATGCCGATCTGTGTCCGAGATACTGTGCAAGAGTGGTAAAAAATATTAAAATCGGTCCGTCTCCAAAATGGATGCAGAGAAGGCTGGCATCTGTAGGAATTCGTCCGATCAACAATCTGGTGGATATTACAAACTATGTGATGGAAGAGTACGGACAGCCGATGCATGCCTATGATCTGGATACGATCGCAGGTCATGAGATTGTTGTAAAAACTGCACAGGATGGAGAGAAATTTACCACACTTGACGGACAGGAGCGTATCATGGACAAGGACGTCCTGATGATCTGTGACGGAGAAAAAGCAGTCGGAATTGCCGGTATCATGGGCGGAGAAAACTCCATGATCACAGATGATGTCAAGACCATGCTCTTTGAGGCAGCATGCTTTGACGGTGTCAACATCCGAAAATCTTCAAAGAGAGTAGGGCTTCGTACAGATGCTTCCGGAAAATTTGAAAAGGGTCTGGATCCGAACAATGCAAAAGCAGCCATTGACAGAGCCTGCCAGTTAGTAGAAGAATTAGGCGCCGGAGAAGTGGTTGGCGGAACCGTGGATGTTTACGGAAAAGTAAAAGAACCGGTAAGAGTTCCATTTGATGCAGACAAGATCAATGCAATGCTGGGAACTTCGATTTCAGAAGAAGAGATGCTTGGTTATTTCGCAAAGATCGGTCTGGAATATGATGAAGCAGCAAAGGAAGTGATCGCACCGACATTCCGTCATGATCTGTTCAGAATTGCAGATCTGGCAGAAGAGGTTGCAAGATTCTTTGGATATGATAATATTCCGACGACACTTCCAAAGGGAGAGGCCACAACAGGAAAACTGTCCTTCAAACTGAGAATCGAAGATGTGGCAAAAGATATCGCCGAATTCTGCGGATTCAGCCAGGGAATGACCTATTCATTCGAGAGCCCGAAGGTGTTTGACAAACTGAGAATCCCGGCAGATTCGAAATTGAGAGAAACAGTGGAGATCATGAACCCACTGGGAGAAGATTATAGTGTGATGAGAACGACATCCTTAAATGGAATGCTCACATCTCTTGCGACAAACTATAACCGCAGAAACAAAAATGTAAGACTTTACGAACTTGGAAATATTTATCTGCCAAAACAGCTTCCGATCACAGAGCTTCCGGAGGAAAGAATGCAGTTTACTCTGGGAATGTATGGAGAAGGGGATTTCTTCAGCATGAAGGGTGTAGTAGAAGAATTCTTTGAGAAGATCGGAATGCACGAAAAAGAAACATACGATCCAAATGCAGGAAAAACATATCTGCATCCTGGGCGCCAGGCAAATATCATTTACGATGGAAAAGTAGTCGGATATCTGGGAGAGGTACATCCGGAAGTTGCCGATACTTACGGAATCGGGGAACGCGCATATGTAGCAGTACTGGATATGCCGGAGATCATTCCGTATGCAACTTTTGACAGAAAATATACAGGAATCGCAAAGTACCCTGCTGTGACAAGAGATATCAGTATGGTAGTGCCAAAAGAGATTCTGGTAGGACAGATTGAAGATGTGATCGAGAAAAAAGGCGGAGTATATCTGGAAAGCTATGCACTGTTTGACCTGTATGAAGGAAGTCAGATCAAAGCCGGATTCAAATCCGTTGCATATTCTATCGTATTCCGTGCAAAGGATAAGACTCTGGAAGAGGCGGATGTAACTTCTGCGATGAACCGGATCTTAAAAGCACTGGAAGAGATGGGAATCGAGCTGAGAAAATAGGATCGAGTCTGTTTAGAAAGAGGGATATCATTGAAAACAAGTGATTTTTATTATGACCTGCCGGAGGAACTGATCGCACAGGATCCTCTGGAGGATCGCTCCGGTTCCAGATTATTGTTTCTGGATAAAGAGACAGGGAAAACAGAGCATCATATCTTTCGGGATGTGATCGATTATCTGAATCCGGGAGACTGTCTGGTCATCAACGATACAAAAGTAATTCCGGCACGCCTGATCGGAGAAAAAGAAGGCACCGGTGCCAAGATCGAGGTCCTCCTGTTGAAGCGCGGAGAAAACGATGTGTGGGAAACACTGGTAAAACCGGGGAAAAAAGCAAAACCGGGAACCAGGATCAGTTTCGGAGAAGGACTTCTGGTCGGCGAGGTTGTGGATGTGGTAGAAGAGGGAAACCGTCTGATTCACTTTGAGTATAAGGGAATCTTTGAGGAGATTTTAGACCAGCTTGGTCAGATGCCGCTTCCTCCATATATTACCCACCAGCTGGAAGACAGAAGCCGTTATAATACGGTGTATGCAGCTCACGAAGGTTCAGCTGCAGCACCGACTGCGGGGCTTCATTTTACTCCGAAGCTTTTGAAAGAAATTCAGGAAAAAGGCGTGGATATTGCAAGAGTGACACTTCATGTCGGACTGGGCACATTCCGCCCGGTGAAAGTGGAGGATGTGACCGAGCACCATATGCATTCGGAGTTTTACATGGTGGATGCAGAAGCGGCAGAGAAGATCAACAAAGCCAAAGAACATGGAGGCCGTGTGATCTGTGTGGGAACGACGAGCTGCCGTACCATCGAATCTGCGGCGGACGAGAACGGACGCTTAAAGCCTTGCAGCGGCTGGACAGAAATTTTTATCTATCCGGGATATCAGTTTAAGATATTAGATGGGCTGATCACAAATTTCCATCTGCCGGAATCTACACTGATCATGCTGGTATCTGCACTGGCGGGAAAAGAGCATGTCATGGCAGCCTATGAAGAGGCAGTGAAAGAACGGTATCGTTTTTTCAGCTTCGGAGATGCGATGATTATTTTATAGAGGAAGAAAAATGCCATTCTATGGGGACATAGATGGCGTTTTTTTGACTCTGTGGAATTGAAAAAATGCATGGAAAAGAAACAAATGCTGTGATATGATGAATATGCTGTCGAAACCTTCCAGCAGAAGGGAGGTGAGACTATGGATTATATTCTCCGATTCCCTGTTTCGGTTATGGCGAGTGTGGCTGGCTACTACATACGCAAGTGGTTAGACCGGAATGATAAAGACAGTTAGCCCAAAAAGAACCCCCAAGGACTGGCCGAGGGCACTGAAAAAGTAGATAATACTGCCTATATTTGATACAATGTGTATATCAAATATAGGTGGTGTTTTTATGATCGAACAACAGCAGAAATTGGTGCTAAGTCCATACATGGAAATATATGAATTAGTAATCCCGAAAGATAATCTTCTTCGACAAATAAAAGAATTGGTTGATTTTAGCTTTATTTATGAGGAACTGCTTGATAAATATTGTCTGGATAACGGACGGAACGCAGTTCCACCTATTCGGATGTTTAAGTATCTGCTTTTAAAATCAATTTATGATTTATCTGATGTTGATGTTGTAGAACGTTCTAAATATGATATGTCTTTTAAATATTTTCTGGACATGGCACCAGAAGACGAGGTCATAAACCCTAGTTCATTAACTAAGTTTCGCAAGCTGCGCTTAAAAGATATGAACCTTTTGGATATGCTAATTGCAAAAACGGTTCAGATTGCATTGGATAAAGGAATCATAAAATCAAAATCTATTATTGTGGATGCCACTCATACAAAATCAAGATATAACCAGAAAAAACCGCGTGAGGCACTTCAGGATCAGTCTAAGAAACTACGGCGTACTATCTATGAAATAGATGAAACAATGAAAAACAAATTCCCCAATAAAAACATCGAAGATTCTTTAGAAAAAGAATTAGAATACTGTAAACAGCTTATCTCAGTCATCAAGGGAAACGAAGAATTATGCAATTATCCGAAAGTACAGGAGAAATTAAATCTGTTGGAAGAATCTGTAAGTAATGATATGGAACATCTGGAAACCTCAAAGGATGGAGATGCAAAAATCGGTCATAAAACAGCCGATACATCTTTCTTTGGATATAAGACTCATATCGCCATGACAGAAGAACGGATCATTACGGCAGCAACTGTTACCAGCGGAGAAAAAACAGACGGAAAAGAATTGCCGGCATTGATTCAGAAAAGCCGAGAAGCGGGGATGGAAATTGAAATCGTAATTGGAGACAAAGCGTATTCAAGCAAAGAAAATATAGATGCAGCTAAAAATGGAGATTATGAACTTATATCCCGATTAAACAGTATTGTTACCCAAGGGAATCGTACAAAGCCAGATGAGTTTGAGTTTAATAAAGATGCAGGTATGTACCAATGTAAGGCGGGGCATCTGGCAATACGAAAGGCAAAAGACAGCAGGAAATCAGAGGGTAAAAATCCAAGAGTCGTATATTTTTTCGATATTGAGAAGTGTAAAAGATGTCCGTATAGGGAGGGTTGTTATAAAAAAGGTGCGAAGTCAAAACAATATACGGAAACCCTTATCTGTGACAGGCATAGTGAACAGGCACAATTTCAGGAAACGGAATATTTTAAAAGCAAGGCAAAAGAGCGATATAAAATAGAAGCCAAGAATAGTGAATTAAAACGTAGACATGGTTATGACGTTGCGTCATCGTCAGGTCTTATTGGCATGGAAATGCAGGGAGCAATGACTATATTTGCAGTAAATCTTAAAAGGATCGTAAAGTTAATGGGAGAAAAATAATCAGATTCAGCATATAATTCAATCAAACAGAATTCAGAAAATCCACCAGAACTTGATTTGAGACTGGTGGATTTCTTATGCCTTTAAAAATAAAATTTACAAAACCTATGTTTTTCAGTGCCCTCGACTGGCCTCCTTGGGGGTTCACTTTGACTATGGAATATTCTCCATTTCCTTAGCTAAGATTATGATATGCCACTTTACAAAAAAAGTCAACAGTTTTTCAAACACTGATTTATCGAATACCTCCCGGCTATCGGACATAGGATAGTCAGGAGGTGTTTTTATGATTTATGTGACAGTACCGGGAGATACTGTATCTTCGATCTCCCGTCAAAGTGGGGTTCCCGTCTGGAAGATTATTTATGATAATCAGCTGGGAGAAGAGGGAGAACTGACAGTGGGGCAGGCGCTGCTCTTATTAAAACCGCAGGAGAGCGCGGAAATTCGAGAGGATTTGTATGTGACAGGGTATGCATATCCTTTTATTGAACCTTATGTGCTGGAGATGGCATTTCCGGCACTCAATGAACTGCTTGTGTTTTCTTATGGCTTTACGTTTGAAGGAGAGTTGGTTCCGCCCATACAGGATGAAACATGGATGATACAGCTGGCCTGGGAGAATGGGATAGAACCGATGCTGGTTCTGACCCCGTTTACACAGGGGGTCTTTAACAATCAGCTGATCCAGACTCTGGTGGAGGAAGAATCAGTACGTGAAAATGTGATTACCAATCTGCTGAAGGTGGTGGAGGAAAAAGGATATGTGGGCGTGGATGTAGATTTTGAATATGTCCGTGCGCAGAACAGGGAAGGATATGCCGAGTTTGTCGGAGAATTGCGGGCTGCCATGAACGAAAAGGGATATCGCGTGTCAGTGGCTCTGGCGCCCAAGACGTCTTCAGATCAGAAAGGGCTGCTCTATGAGGGGATTGATTATGCACTTCTGGGAGAACAGGCAGACCGGCTGTTTCTGATGACTTATGAGTGGGGATATTCTTATGGTCCGCCCATGGCAGTCGCACCCCTTACGAAAGTCCGCCAGGTGGTAGAGTATGCGCTGACACAGATCCCGGCTGAGAAGCTTCTGATGGGGATACCGAACTATGGGTATAACTGGACCCTTCCTTATGAAAAAGGAGTGACAAAAGCAGAGACGATCGGTAATGTAGGGGCTGTACGGCTTGCGGTGGAATACGGTGCTCCAATTCAGTATGACCAGGAGGCTCAAAGCCCGTATTTTACTTACAGAAATCAGGGAAGAGAGCAGGAAGTCTGGTTTGAAGATGTGAGAAGTATTGCGGCAAAGATCGAACTGGCAAAAGAATATGAATTATATGGAGTCGGATACTGGAATTTAATGCGTCCTTTTCGTGCAAATTGGATCATGTTGGAATAAAAAGACCGGGAAATCACAAATGGAACTGTGATTCCCCGGCAGATTAAAGATTATCTTGTGACTGAACTGCATTATAACCGGTCTCTTTTGTGCGGATTTTGACAGCGCTGCGGATTTCATAGCTGAAAATTTTTCCGTCACCGACTTCGCCGGTAAAAGCGGCTTTTTGTATTGCTGAGATTGTTTTTTGTTCCCATTCTTCGGAAGAGACGACCACTTCAAATTTAATTTTGGGATGTAACAGGATATCTACTTCACTTCCGCGGACAATTTCTGTATAGCCACGCTGCGTTCCATACCCCATAACCTGGGAGATGGTAACCCCGTTCACCTGGATGTCCTGAAGAGCAGATTTAACCTGTTCAAATTTTTCTTCTCTTACGATTGCTTCAATTTTGATCAACATGATGACTCCCCCTCTTTTATGAATCAAATCCGTTAAAGGACGGATATGCATTTTCTCCATGCTGTGAGAAATCCAGACCGGATATCTCAGCAGAAACATCTACACGAAGCGGTGTGAAAATTCTTACGATACCGATGCAGATCAAGGTTCCGCACACAGCAACTGCAATGGTGACCAGAATGCTGATCAGCTGTGCAGTGAATAAATGAAAATCTCCGAAGACTAATCCATTCCATCTGGCAACAGAATTGACAGAAGTTTTACCGAAAAGTCCGGTCGCAATACCGCCCCAGATACCGCCGATTCCATGACATCCGAACGCATCGAGCGCATCATCGATTTTTAATTTCTGTTTTAAGAGCACCACGGTAAAATAGCAGATCGGACTGACAAGTGCACCGATCAGGAAAGAAGACCAGATCGGAACAAATCCGGCACCGGGGGTGATAGCTACAAGCCCTATGACCAGTCCTGTAGAAGCACCGACAAGTGTGGTTTTTTTACTTTTCAGATAATCAATGAGCATCCAGATGAGCATTGCGGAAGCAGAAGCAATCGCAGAGGTCATAAAAGCGTGAGCTGCAAGTCCATCTGCCGCAAGAGCACTTCCGGCATTGAAGCCAAACCATCCGAACCAGAGCAGTGATGCACCCAGAGTGACAAATGGGATGTTGTGGATGCGGTAGGAAGTGTGTTCATATCCGCGTCTTCGACCAAGACAGATGGCAAGGACAAGAGCGGATACTCCGGAACTGATATGGACAACATTTCCGCCGGCAAAATCAACAGATCCTAAAGCGGCAAGGAAACCGTCTTCTCCCCATACCATATGTGCCATCGGATAATAAACAATCAAAGACCAGAATGCAATAAACAGAAACAGTGCCTTAAAACGCATTCTGCCGACGACAGCTCCGGTGATCAGCGCAGGGGTAATGACTGCGAACATCATCTGGAAACCGGCAAATACAAGATGTGGAATCGTATCAGCATAAGGACCGGGATCGGCTCCTACACCTTGAAAAGCAAAGTATCGAAAATCACCGATGATTCCGGCATGGTTTCCGCCGAAAGAAAGGGAATATCCAAACAGTACCCACATAACGATGGACAGCCCCATAATGCCGATGCAGGCCATCATTGTGTTGACAACATTTTTCCGGCGGACCAATCCGCCATAAAAGAAAGCAAGGCCCGGTGTCATAAGAAAAACAAGGGCAGAGCAAAGCATGATAAAACCAGTATCTCCTGAACTCATAAAATCTCCTCCTAGTTGAAACAAAAACAGTTTTTCTGCTGTGAAAAGGCCTTTTCTATAAAAAAGATGCCTGAGAGATTTTTAAAAATCCTTCAGACATCTTCGTCTGCAAACAGAATAGCAGAGAAGCTGAAAAATGACAAAGAGTGAAACTAAACAAAGAATTTTTGGAAAATCATGCAAAATTTTCAAAATTAAACAAACAGGCAGAAAATTGTAATTGTTATTGTTCCGGCTAATCAAACTAAGTTTTGACGGAAACGCCGGCTAATAGTATAGTAGATGAAAAGAAAGTGAAAAGAGAAGAAAATAATGAAGAGAAAAAGTGTGAGAATTTATAGTTTTACCGGGACTGGAAGCCGTCTGGCGTTAAATCTGGCGGAAAAACTAAAACAGGAAGGGTATGTGTGTACAGGATATACTGTGGCACGTTTTGCAGAGGATAAAAGGCTGCAGAGATTAAATGACGGATGGAAACAAGAAATCGGGGCATCCTGGGGAGAACATGCACTGGTATTTATCGGGGCGGCAGGAATCGCGATCCGTGCGATCGCTCCGTTTGTAAAAGATAAGTTTACAGATCCTCCGGTTATTGTTCTGGATGAGAAGGGCACATTTGCCATTCCGCTTTTGTCCGGACATGTAGGCGGCGGAGTAACGCTGGCGAAGGTTCTTGCAGAATACACAGGAGGAAGGGCGGTGATCACGACGGCTACAGATGTGCAGAAAAAGTTTGCGGCAGACGTGTTTGCCATGGAGAACGGACTCGTCATTACAGATCGGGAAGAGGCGAAAAAAATCTCGGCAGGGATTCTTGAAAAAAAAGAATACGGGAATTTTTTCAGAGTTTCCGCTTTTGGGGGATGTACCCGAAGAACTGACCATATGTGGCAGTGAAGAACAACTGGAGGGATGCTGTGGGAAGATCGTGATCTGTGAAAGAAATCCCAGAAATAAAAAATCAGGTGTATTATATCTTTTGCCAAGAAATCTGTATGTGGGAATGGGATGCAAAAAAGGGACAAAAAAAGAAATTCTGGAGGCAGAGCTTTTGAAAACTCTGGAAAAGCATGGATTTTTACCGGAGCAGATCCGTGCACTTGGAAGCATTGATCTGAAAAGGGAGGAGGCCGGGTTGCTGGAGCTGGCAGATTCTCTTGGAGTGGAGTTTTTGACTTATTCCGCAGAATCACTTCAGGAAATTTCGGCAGTCAGCAGTTCTTCGGAATTTGTAAGAGGAGTGACAGGGGTAGACAATGTCTGTGAGAGAGCGGCGAAAAAAATGTGTCCGGATGGAGTGATGGTTCAGGAAAAGGTCTGTCTGAATCAGTGCACGGCTGCGTTTGTCTGTGGTGAAGTTATGGTAAAATTTAGGAAAGAGGAGGAAGAAAGATGAAGCGTATCTTGATTTTTTCAGGTACTACAGAAGGTCGGGAACTGGCAGAATTTCTGAGAAACAGGCAGGTGGATGTCATCGTCAGTGTTGCCACAGAGTATGGAAGAGACTGTATGGATGTCGAGAGTTCTTCTAATGTAAGCGTACGTACTGGACGTATGGATGAGGCACAGATCCGGCAGTTTTTAACGACGCAGAAAATTGATCTGGTGGTGGATGCGACACATCCGTTTGCAGCAGAAGTGACGAAAAATGTAGAGCAGGCATGCAGGATGGCAGGTACGGAATATATCAGATGTGTGCGGGAGCGGCAGAACTGGGATGACAAAGGAGAGCGTGTTGTGCGTGTGGAAAGTGTACCTGAGGCGGTGGAATACCTGCAAAATACAACAGGGAATGTTCTGATTGCTACCGGAAGCAAAGAATTGAAAGAATATACCAGGATAGCAGGCTGCAAAGAGCGATGTTATGCCGTGTCCTTTCTACACAGGTTTCAGTGGAAGAGAGCATTCGGCTTGGATTCGAAGGAAAGCATCTGATCGCCATGCAGGGTCCGTTTTCAAAAGAATTAAATCTTGCGTATGCTAAGAGCTTTGGAT
>ENA-OPYY01000390-OPYY01000390.1-human-gut-metagenome-genome-assembly--contig:-NODE-390-length-15545-cov-1.405695_pt1 | contig 15545 bp, 19 predicted proteins | sample MGYA00242472_ERZ504481 | MGnify/ENA primary metagenome ERZ504481 (study PRJEB26092, sample SAMD00036265) | human gut metagenome | host: Homo sapiens | study: EMG produced TPA metagenomics assembly of...
TTTGTATGATAATTATAAATACCTTCCAGGGCAGTTCTGCAAAGCAGATCTTTCTGCATCTGTACGATCCTGTCCTTTCAGAGTTTCTTTCAAATTTTCTAAAACTGTAACCATTGTTAAGATACAGGTTTTAACACCCATTAATCTTCCCAGTGTCAACATACAGGAAGATTCCATATCAATTCCTGTAACACCAAGTTTTTTCACCTCTTCAAATGTCTTGGACATATCTCTACCCCATTCTTTAGAAAAACGAGAATCATGCATATGACTATAAAATCCGTCCATTGTACAGTTCAAACCATTTAAATAACGCTTACCCATCTGTGTAACAGTTTCATTCATTGCATTTACCAAATCAATATCTGCAACTGCCGGATAACCTGCTTCTACATAAGCGCTACTTGTACCTTCACGTCTGATTGCTGCAATTGGTACCAGAAAATGTCCTAACATATCATCCTGCATGGACATAACTGTTCCCATACGAACCGCAACTTCCATACCTGCTTCATACATTTCTTCCATAGCAATTGCTGCTGATGGAGCTCCGATTCCTGTTGACGTTACAGTAATTTCAACTCCTTTATAGGTTCCTGTATATGTGTTAAATTCACGCATAAACGCTACTTTTTAGGATTATCCAAATATTTTTTAACAACTTCAACTCTCCATGGATCTCCGGAAAACAGAACGTACTTTCCAACTGTTTCCTTATCCGCACCCATATATAATGTACTCATATCTTCTCCTGCCTTTCTTATTCAAATGATTTGAATTTTTCTAAAAGCTGTTCCTTTGTTGGTGCATTTGTGCAGCATCCCTCTGCCTGCAAAATGAAATAAGATAATGTTCCTCCAAGTCTGCAGCATTCTTCCGGTTTATATCCATTTAAATATCCGTATATAAATCCAGCCATATATGCATCTCCGGAACCTGTTGCATCTACAACATTCTCAACTTTGCAAATTCCAATTTTTTCCTGACGAATTCCATTCTCTTCGCGGATATAACAAATGCTTCCATCTTTACCAAGTGTTGTTACAATAATATCTACTTCTCCGATATCAAACAGCTCTGTAATATCTTTAAAACCGTAAATTTTTTCGATAATCTCACGTTCTACCTCATTTGTGAAAATAATCTTACTTTCTGTAAGGAGTCGTTTCAAAAATTCTTCCGGAAATGCGTCAAAATCATCTTTCATACCAAACACAACAGGTACATCATGTTTTTTACATTTCTCAAAAAATTCTTCATTATCTTTTCTTGCAGCTACTGTAATTACACCAAGTCTGGTATCTTCAAATAATTCATCTTCCAATGGCTGTGCATATTTTCCATCCATAGCCCCTGGGTAGAAAATTGTAATGTGGTCGTTATTGCTATCTTGAATTAAATAACATACACTGGTAGCTTCCTCTGGAAGTTTGTAATTCCATCTAACGGAACATTTCCGTCTTCCAGAAATTTCTTAAAACCATTACTTTCGTAATCACCACCTACACGAAGCACTGGCTTTGCACACATTCCAAGGTGGCAAAGTGCGTAAGCAATGTTAACAGAACATCCTCCATAGAAAATCTGTGCATTGGATTTATTTGTAACAAGAGAAGTAAATCCAACTCGTGCCGGTGTATCAATTTTAATAATGTGATCCATACTCACATAACCACTTGTCAATACATCTGTTTTCATGCCTACCTCCTATAACTGTCCATCGTCAAGCATCTTAAAAAGTGTTTCCATATCAACCACATGTCCGAGATATTTATCAATATCTGTCAGATGAACTTCATTAACTACATCAGAATTTGTTGCTACACATTCTCTAACTACGTATGGCTCATAATCCAGATAAAATGCATCCGTTACAGTTGCTCGAATACAACAGTTTGTTTTTGTCCCTACAATGATTACATTCTCAACACCATTCTCTCTGAGAACAAGATCCAAATCTGTTGCAAAGAAACCACTGTATCTTCTTTTTTGAATGACATAATCTTTTTCTTCATCTACTGGAAGCATAGGATCAATCTCAATTCCAAATGTTCCTTCAATACAGTTTGGACGCATAGCCTGTGCTTTTCTATCCACTTTTCCTTTTCTGTTACAATGCTGCATAAATACAACTAAAACATCTTTTTCTCTACATTTATCCAATACTTTTTTAATTTGTGGAAGAATTTCTCTGTTCTGTGGATAATATACAAGTCCTTCCGGATCTGTAAAATCACGAACCATATCCACAATAATTAATGCTGACTTACTCATTGCTTATCCCTCTTTAAATTCCACGAATCTTTCGATTTCGATATTTAACAATTGAAACAACCGTTAATACAATACTCATAACCACGTATGGAATTACATCAAATACTGCTGCTGCCGCACCTGCATACAAACTCAAGTTTACAGCTAACGCTCTGGCCAATCCAAAAATAATTGCATAGAAGGAACAAGATAATGGGTCTCCTCTGCCGCAGTAAATTGCAGCGATAGCAATAAATCCTCGTCCTGCTGTCATATTATTTGTAAAGATTGTCATACGCTCAAGTGCCAGGTTAATTCCTGCAAGTGCACAGAAGAAAGAACCTAATAAAATTGCAAGATATCTGTATTTATTTGTGTTTAAACCAAGACTCTTTGCAGAATCTTCATTCTCACCAACTACTCGTACATAAATTCCAAATTTTGTACGATACATCAAGAACCAAATTAATACGATTGCGATAAATGACACGTAAGTAATAATTGTATGTCCGCTTAAAATTTCCCCGATAATTGGAATATCTTTAATAATTGGGATGTGAATTTTAAATGCCGCTGCATTTGTAAAACTAAGTTTAATGTTTGCTGAATTCATAAGCTGTAATGCAAATCCTGCAATTGCTGTAATCGACATATTCACTGCAAGACCTATGACAATAACATTTCCTTTGCAGGTTACTCCAAAGAATGCAAAAATCAAACCAATCAGTAAACAAACTGCCACAGCTGCCACATAGCCCAAAACAATATTTTCTGTTTTAAAGGAAACTAATACAGAAATGAAAGCACCTGCCAGCATCATACCTTCAAGAGCAATATTCAATACATTTGCCTTGTATGCGAAAATTCCACCTAATACACAAAGCAAGATTGGAACTGCATGATATATTGAGTCATATAAAATTCCACCGATCATATCTCTATGCTTCCTCCTTTCTGTTTTTCAACTTCATAAATCTCTCTTTCAGTCCAAATCTTTCATCTATGAATTGTACTGCTAAGAAGAGAATAATTAATCCCTGTAATACACCAACAATTTCTTTCGGAACTGAAGTATACATATTGATATTATCTGCACCTGTCTTCAAAGCACTGTAGAAGATTGCTGCCAGCAAAATTCCTACCGGATTATGTCTGCCAAGTAATGCAATCAACATACCATCCCATCCAAGACCGGTTGTTCCTGAAAATCCTAATGTGTATTTGAATTTCTCGCTCATCATGTGACCTGCTCCGGCAAGACCAGCCAAAGCACCACTGATACACATCAAAACAATGATTTTTCTGCGGACTCTCATACCAGTTGCTTCTGCGAAATCTGGATTTTTACCAATTGCTGTAATTTCCATTCCAAGACGGGTTCTTGTCATTACAAATGTCATAAAAATCAATACAGCCAAAGCAATAAAGAAAAACATTGTCAAACGTGAATTTCCGATATTCAGACGCTTAAACATTGCTCCATCTTTAATCATTGGAGTACAAACATATCCTGATCCTGCTTCTCTGAATGGACCGGAGGATAAATACTCTAATACTTTAATCATTGCATAGTTCAGCATCAAAGTTACTACCATTTCATCTACTCTGAAGTAAGCTCTTAAAATTGCAGGTACAAGTGCAAATAAAGCACCGCATACCATTCCAACTAAGATACAGATTAACTTTTGAAGAAGTGGACTATTCAAATCCATAGATGCACCAACAATACCGGAGAAAAATCCACCGAGCAGCAATTGTCCTTCAACACCCATGTTAAAAATGTTTGCTTTAAATGTAATTGCAATTGCAAGACCTGTTAATAATAAAGGTGATGCATAATGTAATGTATTCAAAAATCCTTTTGCTGTAAAAAGAGACTTTCCTAACATAATCTGATATGCTTCCAGTGGATTTTCACCGATACAAGCAATGATGATTCCTCCAATAAAAAATGCCAAGCAACCGGAAGCAATGTATTTACAATTTTAGGTCCAATATGACTTGATTTTTTCTGGGTCACCTTATTCTCCTCCCTTCATCTTTGCGCCTGCCATCAGCAATCCGATTTCTTCAGAAGATGTAACTGATGGATCCACCTCACCGATAATTCCACCTTTGTACATAACCGCAACTCTGTCTGAAAGGCTCATGATTTCTGATAACTCACTGGAAATCAAAAGAACTGCTTTTCCGGAATTTCTAAGCGCCAGTAATTGTCTGTGAATAAATTCAATAGAACCAATATCAACTCCTCGTGTTGGCTGACAAGCGATGATTAAGTCTGGATTATTTTCAAACTCACGGGCAATAATAACCTTCTGTGCATTACCTCCTGAGAGCTGAGAAATAAGACCGTATTTATCAGATACACGAATGTCATATTTTTCAATAAAATCATCACATAACTGCCTAATCTTACGTCCCTTCAACACACCTTTTTTACAAACATCATGGGTATCGAAATATCCTGCAATACAGTTTTCCGGAATTGACATATCTTTACATAATCCCTGTGCATAACGGTCTTCCGGAATAATTCCGATACCAAACTTTCTCAATTTATCCGGCCATGCATTTGTTACGTCTTTTCCATTCAAAGTAACTTTTCCTTTGGTTACTTCCATAACACCGGTTAATACTTTAATCAGTTCACTTTGTCCATTTCCCTCTACCCCTGCAATACCAAGAACTTCACCTTTTTTCACAGACAATGTAACATTATGGAGAATTTCCTGATTTGCATCATTCACTGTACAGATATTTTCTACGCGATATGCTTCCACATCCTGAGGTTTTGGTCCTGCCTCATTTCGAACAGTCAATACAACATCACGTCCAACCATCATCTGTGCAAGTTCTGTTTCATTGGTATCTTTGGTTTTCACATTACCGATAACCTGACCACTCTTAATAACTGTTACGCTATCACTCATATACATAACTTCACGTAATTTATGTGTAATAACAATAATCGTTTTTCCCTGATCACGAAGTGCCATCAGGTTTTCCATCAACTGATCAACTTCTTGTGGTGTAAGAACAGCTGTAGGCTCATCCAAAATCAGAATATCAACGTTACGATATAACATTTTTAAAATCTCAACCTGCTGGCAAAGACCTACTGAAATGTCCTGAATTTTATCCATTGGATCAATCTGAAAATGATACTGTTCAATTAATTTCTTAACTTTCTCAATTTCAACTCTTCGATCAATCAACCCTCTTTTGGTAATTTCGCTTCCAAGTAAAATGTTTTCATACACGCTCAAGCTAGGTACCAGTTTGAAATGCTGATGAACCATTCCAATTCCATTTCGAATTGCATCTGTAGGGGAATTCATTACAAGCTCTTTTCCGTTCAATAAAATCTTTCCGCTTGTAGGTTTATGTACACCGTATAACATATTCATTAATGTAGATTTACCGGCTCCGTTTTCACCAACAATACATTTGATTTCCTGCTTCTCCACTTGTATATTGATATTATTATTTGCAATAAAATCCCCAAACTTTTTTGTCAAATTTTTTGTTTCTATAATAATACTCATAGGTGAATCTCCTTATTTTTGGGTAAAATAAGGGTGCCCCAAAGTACTTTGCGCGCTTTGTAACACATTTCTTTTTGAGACACCCTCAAATAAATTAATTTGTTTTAATTACAACGTTCGGACATGTAGCCTCATCAAACTCTTCGTTTAACTGTTTGTTTGTAACTTTAATTTCTCCACTGGAAATCTTGTCACTTACTGTCTGAACTTTTTCTTTAATTTCATTCCATACTTCCTGATCCTGAACATGTTTACCCATTTCTTCAAGGTCGGTAATTCCTGTAGCACCTGATGCAAGGTTGTATGTCTGGAATCTTTCCATTTCGTTAATCTTTCCATCTGCATAAGCCTTTGTAATAGTCTCAACAGGAACACCTGTAATCTTCAATACACTTGTAAGAACGTGTCCTGGCTGCTGAGCATCTAAGTTAGCATCTGTCTGGATTGCAATTTTTCCTAATTCTTTTGCTTTCGCTGTAATACCATCGCCTACAACTCCGGCATCTGCAAATACTACGTTTGCCCCTTCATCATAAAATGTTTCTGCTACTGTACTTCCTAATGCAGAATCTGTAAATCCGGCATCATATTTTGTGTAGTAATCATAAGTTGCACCATACTCTGCAGCTGCTGCATTAATTCCTTCGATAAATCCATAAGAATAAACAAGGATACCATTGGAGTTTGTTCCTCCGATAAATCCAATTCCTCTTGCTTCGTCTAATGGAGTTAATCCATAAGAAGCATCGAATAATTTATCCATATTTTCATTTACCTGAACGGATAAGTATCCAGCGAGATAAGAAGCTTCATGAACATCGAATAATACGGAAATTACGTTATCGTGAATTGTTTCACCGTTTTCATCAACGTTTGGATTATCATTAAATACTACAAATGTTGTATCAGGATATTGTGCTGCGATTGGCTCTGATCCTCCAACCCCTTTAATCAATGCGTCAAAATCATATTCTAATGTGAAAATCAAATTATATCCATCATCTGCCAATGTCTCTAATGCTTCCGGAACACCATTTGCAGGCTCAATGATTTTATATTCGCATCCAACCTCTTCAGACATTTCTTTGATTTCTTCACATGCTGACTGGTTGTATCCATTATCATTCTGTCCAGATCCTGAACAAACAACTGCAACCCTTAAATCACTATTTTTTCCTTCAGAATTGTCTCCGCCTTTGCCACATCCCGTAAAAATGGTTGCACTTAATAAAACAAGTGCCGTAATTAAAACGCTTGCTCTTTTTTTCATTTTCCTTCTCCTTTAATTTGCCCGTACTTTACCTATCTTGCCTGGTAAATATAAAATTTAAATTTGTCTGTTCTGTAACAACATTTAAAATATTCAATAGCTACTTCTTTTCCGTTCACAATTCCGTATGTTGTACAGCAAAACTGTAATAGTGGAACGTTCTCTTCCACATCCAAATAATCAATCAGCTTATCATGTGCACTAATAGCTTCGATTGTTCGAGTTGCTTTTGTAATCTTAACATTGTATTTTTCTTCCAAAATCTTATATAAAGATACACGAGAAAAATCAAACAACTCAATATCTGGAAAATACTTATACGGTAAATATGTACGCGTATAATTCACTGGTTCATCATCTGCGTAATAAATTCTTGAAAGACTAAAAATCTTTTCATCATCTTCACTTAAATTCAAAACATTTTTTCGTTTTGCATCTGCTTCTATCACACTTTTATTAAGAACTTTTCTGCGTGGTGTATGTCCCAATCTCTCGATGTCCTCAGTACAACTTGTGATAGATACTAAATTGTTTTGCTCTCCTTCCCCCTTTACATAAGTTCCTTTCCCGTGCACCCGGTACAGGTAACCTTCATTTACAAGTTCCTCAATTGCTTTTCGAACTGTAATTCTGCTTACATCGAACATCGCCATTAAGTCCCTTTCACTCGGAATCGTTTCGTGTTCCTTGTAAGTATTATCATTAATCCGCTTAATAATATCCTGCTTTACAATGTAATACTTTGGAGCCTTAATTTCATCCATTGAAACGCCCTCCTTTATACTTACCAGTTGTCAACTGGTTATATCCACTTATCAACTGGTTATGATGTATCTTATGAGTTTATATTATATCAAACTTGATTTTTCGTCAATATTGGAATTATACCCTAATATCTGTATTGTATTTTGTGCATTTTTCACATATTTTATAATAATTCCCTCAAAAACAAATAATACCACAGAAAGCACTGGTTATAACCAGTTATTTCTGTGGTATTATTTCCACTAGTTACGAATTTTAAAGGTTTTCGGTGCAAAACGGAAAACCAGAATACTCGCCACAATACCATATAGAACAAAGAACACCATCGTCAGGATACCAAAAATCAAAATCGGCATACGTTGCTGCATAAGAAAAAAACACACAATATACGTTGCTGTCATTACGATACGATAAGTCCCGCTTTTTATCTCTGTTCCGGCATTATATGGTTGAAGCAAATAATAGATGGTCAGATAATGCACCGAAAAGAACATACTCATACAAAGTATGGATACAATTAATATCACATAATTAACCGGATGATCAGTTCCTCCGCTTGTATAAAGTGTCAGCGCCAGACCGCTGCCAATAACAACAGCCGGAACCGCATTTATTTTCACGATTTCCCTCAGCCGGATCTGAAACAATTTCAACACAAAATTTGGCTGCTTAAAGAAAGAATATGTGAGCAGACTGTGGTCGCAATTCATAAATAATGCCTGTGTAAAATTTGTACCACGGTTTATAGCGTACATGATAAAAACAAAATACGGCAGCCAGGTCATGATCATCACATTCAGATTTGGTTTCACCTCTGGTTTTAAATACAAAAGTAACTGAACACCTGCAACAAGAAACAGACATACATAGGATATTTTTTTGGTTGAGTTCCAAAGAATTTTTTTATGTCGCTTGATGAATAATTCATTGAGATATTCAAATCCCTTACGGTTACTGGTAATCGTAACATCCGTAGAGATAACTTTTTCATTGGCGTTCTTAATTATCTCTGTAGGTGTATCCATTTGATTGGTAAGTCCTGATAGTAATTCTTTATTAACCTCATAATACTCCTGAAAAGTTAATATCTTCCATAAGCCTATGATGCCCAGCGGTATAAACACTAAAAAGATGCCTGCCGATATCCATTCTGGGAAAACAACTCCCACAGCCGGTAAGCCGTATGCGATGCCAAGTAAAATAGCAATCGCACCCCATTGATATTTATTCAGCCTACTCTCATTATAATTTTTCCCTTTTTTTTCATCCAGCCAAAGAATTACTCCGGAAAAACAGAGTTTCATACCAACAATACAAAATGGAAGCAAAATGCAAATCCAGAATGGTACAGCTCTGTCTGTTCCGAACAGAAGCACAAATGGGAAAATCCTATAAGTACCTTAAGCATCATATAGATATAGTTAACAAGTGTATATTCCCTCGCATCCATTCGCATCAGAATCATGGCATAATACTTATCTTTTGACGGATTAAAAAGATCCGTATTTGCAAAACTGCCGATGATAGTCAAAAATAACATAATATGCAGAAAAACCTGATTTTGCGGCAACTTACCATACAAAGTTCCTATCCCACATACCATTGTAACGAAATAAAGAAACTTTCCGAGAAATACGGAAATAATTTCCCACAATACTGACAACACGTTAGCAAATATCTTCAAGCCTTTTACACGATATAAGGTTGCAGGAAACAGTTTTTTTAACAATGGTATTTGCTTCAATGAGAACAGAATGGTATTTACACGATATGTATTTTTAAGGGAAAAGGATATTTTAAGTGCCTTATTCATTCTCTTCCTCCCGCAATGCTGCTATAATCTTATCTTTGAATTCCTTGCCATCCAGATTTGATTTCTCCACAACTTCCAGTTCCCCATGACTGAGCAGTACAATTTCATCACAGAGATCCAAAGCCAGATCCATGATATGTGTTGAGAAAATCGTAATACGCCCTTGTTTGAGAGAACGCAGCAACTGTTTCATCTCCTCTGCCACAACGACATCAAAAGAGGTTAGCGGTTCATCAAGGAGGAGAATGTTTGGCTGAGCTATGATATTAATCAACATCTGCATCTTATTTTTCATTCCATGAGAGTAATCCTTTAAAAGCTTATCACGGTCTTCCTCTGCAATGCTCATATATGAAAAATATTCATCAATAGTCTTTGGTTCACAGATTGATTTTTCATTAATATCCATAAAGAATTTAAGAAATTCCCTGCCTGTGAGAAATTCTGGAACAGTTGGAGTCGAAAGTACATACCCGATGTCATCCGCTGCTACCTCTCGATGCATTCCTTTCTCCTCAAGATAAAATTTACCGCTGTCAATTTTTACATCTCGATTAAGACAATTAAACAACGTTGTTTTTCCTGCACCATTTCGCCCCAAAAGGCCGTAAATCTTCCCTTCTTCAAAAGAAAAATCAATATCCCTGAGAACTTCCTTTTTTTCAAAATTCTTAGATAAATGTTCGATTACAAATTTCATAACATTCCCTCCATCACATCTTGTTTTTTGCTCACTTGAAGCTTGCTTAACGCATTCTCATAGATATTTAGTGTATCTTCATCAAAAAGAATCCACTCCACCAGATCAATTTTTCCGGGTTTTTCCTCCACAAACTGATTTACTGTTTTCACAGCTATACCCGCAAGCTTTTCTTTTGGGAAGCGGTAAACACCGGTAGAAATAGATGGGAATGCAACACTACGTATGCCTTGATCAACAGCTATCTGAAGGGAGTTTCTATAGCAAGCTGCTAATAGCTTTCCTTCGTCCTGACTTCCCCCATGCCAGATAGGACCTACTGTGTGAATAATATATTTACAAGGCAGCTTGTATGCGCCGGTCAGCTTTGCTTCACCAGTTTTACATCCATTTAGCTTCCTGCATTCTTCCAAAAGCTGACGTCCGGCTGCTCTATGAATAGCACCATCGACTCCACCGCCCCCTAATAGGCTAGTATTTGCAGCATTTACAATTGCTTCCACATCTGACTGTTTTGTGATATCCCCTTTGATTGTACGGAGCTCTGTTGCCGGGGGATATGAGAAATCAAGTTTCCCTTTTTAATTGCTTCTTACTCAACACAACAGAAAACTGAAAATTGTCTAATTTATGACTCATTAACAAGTTTGCCTGTTATGTGTTCAGGCGTAAGTTCAAGACATTGAACTTTGGGAAGAAAACCCTCTAATTCCCGTTTTAAATATTCTTCATCATCTGTGAATTTACGGCACAACGCCGTGCAGATTACATTTGCTTTTTCTTCATTGGTAACAAGGCTGATTTTGCCAAATACAACAACGCTTTTAACATTCAACGCCCATTCATTTTTGTTACGGTATCCCTTATCAAAAACGGTATAACAAACCTTACTGCATTTTTGAATTGCATCGATTTTATGTCCTTTTTTTGTGCCGTGAAAATATAATTTTCCATCAGCTTCACAATACCAATGATTCATTGGTATGCCGTAAGGATAGCCGTCATCGCCGAGCATTGACAGTACACCTCTTGTTTCCGCATTTAACACAGCAATACACTCTTCATCTGAAAGTTGTTGCTTAAATCTTCTCATTTTTCTAAACATAATTACCTCCTAAACTTCAGATTTTCCGTTCTGCCTGATTTCCCTATGAACCGGAAGTTATCCGTCCTATATTTTCTAAAAAAAATGTCAGTATTAAAAAAGCAAATTCAGTATTGGCATTATAGTTCCAGCTTCGCATTCTGCGTAATCAAGAGCATCATCTGATAAATATACTTTTGCATTATTCTTTTACTTCATCGTCAACAACTACTGAATTAGAGTTTTTACAATGCAGAATAGGGACATTTTATCACTTTTATAGTTTTCCCCGTCAAAATTTTATAGAAAATTTCGCCTGTTCCAATATGTAGTATGTTATTGCATTTTGTACATTTCATTGTAAACTCTTCTTGATAACTTCTAATTTGCTAAAATGATTTTAGCATATCATCAATCCAAACTCAACGGCCAAGTATTCAAGGGAGATTTCCCGTTTCCACCTCACCGCCAGCATACAGGCAGCGTCAAAGGACGCATGGCGAATAACAATCCGGCAATAGGTATGTGAAATTGCATTTCTCCATTGAAATAAGCTTTGGATTACTTTAGCTTCATAACTAACACCAATCAGCTTCAATTGGTCTCGCATACTTTCAGATGACAAAAATACATCCCTACTTAATCTACTATTTGCATCCGCAAATGATTTTTCATGAACTTGAAAACAAACTATTATTTCCATTTTAAGAAAAAAGTTTACTCCATTATCTATACAGAAAAATCTGCGGTCAAAATTTGACCGCAGATAAAGAAACAAAATTCTCATCTCGAAACTAACGTATCATATACAATCAATATTCTTTTCCATATCCAAAAGCACCACTAATACCACAAATTTTAGATGCAAACTCTGCTGCTGACTGTAAGCTTTCTTTAATTGCAGTTGCACCTGTAACTCCAGCTTTAATATGATCCATATACGCAATCATAAAAGATGTAATAAGTGAATCTCCCCGCTCCCATGGTATCTACTACTTCTTTAATTGGTACAGCTTTTTGAGTATAAAATTCTTTTCCATCATACAGAATACATCCCTCAGCACCTCTTGATGCCACTGCAAGGCTTGGACCATAAGAAACTATTTTTTTCAAGTGTTCTCGAACTTCTTCATCCGTCCCATCATAAGAGCAAAAAGCATAAGTTACATTCGGTGCAACAAGTTTGTAATATGCATCATCTGAATCATCAGAAAAATCGAAAGAAATTGGAACTCCTGCTTGTTTAATTTTGGGCAATTCTTTTTCTGTAAAACAATAATTTCCAGAATGCACAAAATCAAATTGCTTAATATATTCCATGTCAAATCTGTCCAGTACATAAGGTGTTTTCCCACGAATTCCGCCTTCATTAGAGCCCAAGAAGACTCTGTCACCATCTACTAATGTTGCTCTTGCACATCCATTTTCACCTTCCAACTGTTTACATTTCGCAGTTTCAATCCCTATTTTTTCTAACGTATCGATAACATGTTCAGCTTCTTTATCATCACCGAAATATCCCATATAAGCACTTCGCTTTGCACCAAACATATCTGCATATACTGCAAAATTAACACAATTTCCACCAGGATACATTGTTTTTATATGCTCATATTTATCAACTACATTATCACCAAATCCTAATGCATTTACATTATACATATACTCCCCCCCTTTCAATTAATACTCTACAATACCCATATATCTTCTCATGTCTGTTGGATGGCATCTCTTATCCTGAAGTGCATTTCTATATGCTACACTCATAGCATAAAATACCATAGGATTAAAATACTCAACACAACAATCATCAATTTCTTCTAATCCAAGATCATTTGCATCAATAATTTCATATTTCTTTGCATACTTATTTAAAAATGTTTCAACTCTTTCATCCATAATACGATTTCTTCCACGTCCTTTCAAAAGGATATACAAATGATCTTCATCTGTCACCTCAAATGGTCCATGAAAATATTCCGCTGAATTAAGATAACAACAATCCATCCACTGCATTTCCTGTAAAGAACAAATTGCAAATCCATAGGCTGCTGCATAAGATGCTCCTGATCCCATTACATACAGAAACTTTTCATCTGCATATTTCTCTGCAAACAACCAAGTCTTATTCTTGACATTCTTAACAGCTGTGCGTACAATTCTATCTGCTTTTTCCAAACCATCTGCTATTGCATCATAAAGTTTATAGTCTGGTTCCTGAATTTTCATTAATTCATTAAGAACATTCAAAACAATTCCCTGTGGCTTATCCTTTTCGTTTGTATCATTACCCCATCCATATACAATTGGAAACATAGAACTATCATTACATGCTGATGTTTCATTGTGTGTCAATGTAATAACTGCTGCCCCCATATCTCTACATAAGTGTGCAGCCTCTACCGTCTCCTTTGTATTTCCTCCATGTGAACAAATAAATACAAGACTAGTTTCGCCAAGATGTGTTGGCGGTGTTACTACCAATTCTTTGCTGGTAATCCAATCTGCATGCATTGTCTTTGATTCTGTACGTACAAAATAATATCCTGGATATAAATCCACGAGAGAACCTCCACATGCTACAAAATATACATCTTCAATCTTATTTCTTCCTTCTAAAATTTTTGTTACTAATTCTTTCATTTTTTTCTCCTTTTCATATATTAAAATCATTAAAAATTATTATTACTTAAAGCAATGCAGAAATACTGCAAAATACAATTGCTAAAACAGTGATCACTAAGAAGAACTTCCATATTGTTTTCCACCACTGTCCAAAACTAATTTTACAAACTGCAAGTCCTGCAACTGTCATTCCTGCAGTTGGGCTTAACATATTTGTTAACGAATTTGCAAACTGAAGTACCGTTACACTTGCCTCTGGATTCACTCCCTGTAGGTCACATAATGGAGCCATAATCGGCATTGTAAGAGAAGCTAGTGCTGAAGATGACGGAACCAATAAGGATAACAATGACTGTACTAAATACATTACAGATACAAATGCAATGCTTCCTACGTTAGCAAGAGCCCCTGATAAGAAACTCAAAATAGTATCGATAATCATACCACTTTCTGCTACTACTAAAATACCTCTACAAACTCCAATTACAACAGCAGCAAAAGCTAAATCTTTAACACCTATTACAAATTCTTCTGCAATCTCTTTTTCTGATAATCCACCAGCAATTCCCATAAGAATACCCATTGCAAGGAAAACACCAGAAATCTCATCCATATACCAACCATGAGCTAGTATTCCGTAAACAATAATTACCATTCCAATGGCAAATATCCAAAGTACAAGCTTATCTCTCGTTGTAAATTTTTCGTTTACATCTCCTGCTGAAAATTCATGTCGTTTCAATTTATCATCTAAAAAAGTGATAGAACTTTGTGGATTTTTTTTCACCTTTGCTGCATAACACATTACAAAGAAAATAGTAATTGCCATCATAATAATCCACCATAAATATCTCCACATTAGCTGAGGGTTTCCTTGAATTCCAGCAACTCCCTGTGCTATTAACACGTTAAATGGATTTGTTGTAGATGCAGCATAACCAATCTGAGGTCCTAAAAAAACAATCATAAATGTTGTCATGGAATCATATCCCATTGCAAAAAAGATTGGCATCAGCATTACATAAAATGGAATTACTTCTTCTGACATTCCAAATGTGGTTCCTCCTATTCCCAGCAACAACATCAGAATAGGAATCAACATAACTTCTTTTCCTTTTAGTTTTAAAATAACTTTACGTATTCCACGATTCATTGCGTTTGTTCTTGTTAAAATTTGAAATGTTCCACCTATCAATAGAACAAATGCAACAACATCTGCCGCTGCTTGGATACCACGAGTAGGTGCCATCAATATTTCATGTAAACCTTGTCGTAAATCCCCTGTTTCTGTAACTTTTTCCACGGCCGAATATGTTCCTGCTACTGCAACCTCACGCTCTCCAGCTGCCGTCTGAACTAATTCTCTTTCAAAACTTCCACTTGGTAATATCCATGTTAAAACGGCAAACAAAATAATTAAAATAAATGCAAGTGTATATACATGCGGTAATTCAATTTTAAATTTTCTTTTTTTCCTTCATTTTCCC
>ENA-OPYY01000391-OPYY01000391.1-human-gut-metagenome-genome-assembly--contig:-NODE-391-length-15450-cov-2.988514_pt1 | contig 15450 bp, 30 predicted proteins | sample MGYA00242472_ERZ504481 | MGnify/ENA primary metagenome ERZ504481 (study PRJEB26092, sample SAMD00036265) | human gut metagenome | host: Homo sapiens | study: EMG produced TPA metagenomics assembly of...
TTTTTCATCATTCTGCTCCTTCAATTTACAAATACAGGGATTTCCGGTACATCAGTCTCTTTTAATCATTAATGTTTTTTTCCTGTAAAATCATAATTACATCACATAGATCCATCTCTCTTTAGGACAGCAGCAACCGTCTTAAACAGGATCCTGAAATCCAGTCCCATGCTCCAGTTTCTTATGTATTCTGTATCCAGCTTTACTACTTCTTCAAAGTCAGTGATATCGCTTCTGCCGCTGACCTGCCACATTCCGGTAATTCCCGGTTTCATGGCGATTCTTGCTTTGTGATGATATTCATACTCTTCATACTCGGATTTTAACGCCGGACGGAAGCCTACCAACGACATCTGTCCAAGAAGCACATTAAGGAACTGCGGAAACTCATCCAGTGACGTGGATCGGATGAACTGACCGATCCCGGTCTTTTTGTGCCGTCCGGAAGGACCTTGTTTCCGATGATTCTCGGATCAAAGTCCAGCTTAAACATCAGATTGCTGCTCATTTTATTTTCTTTCATCAGTTCAGCTTTCCGCTCTTCCGCGTCCATATACATGCTTCGGAATTTGTACATCTTAAATATCTTACCATTCTGTCCTACACGTTCCTGACTGAAAAAAATCGGTCCCGGTGAACTTATATATATAATGGGTGCTACAAACACAAAAATGATCCCTGTGGCAATACATCCCGCCAGACCTGCAGCAATATCCATGGTTCTCTTTAAAAAGGCCTGTCTCATGGTCATATAGTTAATACTCGTGGTCAGCACTGTGTATTCTCCGACTTTTCCAATGGATTGTTTGCCTAATGTGCTGTTTGTAATCTTTACAAGATTCAAATGCACTGTAAGTCCCATTTCAGAGCATCTTTCTATTAATTCCTTTGGGTACGGGATACTTTCATCCAGATTTATAAATACTTCGTCTACCCAGCTCTGACGCAGAAATTCTGCTACATTTTCTGCATTTGCAACAACGGGAACGCCCTCAATATCCTCTCCTGTCATATCCCGGTCCAGAACTATAACGCCATTCATCTGATACATTTCATAGTTATGATTTTTAATGCTCTTTACTACTTTTTCGGCAATCTTACTGGAAGTAATGATAATCAGAGAACTGTCGCCGCCTGTTTTCATTTTCTTTTTCAGATAGCGTTTCCACAAAATACGTGCGCCGTAGGCAAAGACAGCATAAAAAATGCCCATTAAATAAAACGCAGTTCTGGAATACATATTTCCTTCCTGTACGCTGAGCAAATACAGGCTTCCCACCAGTATCAGCATCACTGCCTGTTTTATGGAAGAAACAAGTTCTATGTAATATCCTCTTTTTAATACATTCTTATAGGACTCAAACAGAAATATAACAGCTATATCTGCCAGTTCTATAAAGATTGCCATATTTCGATATATTGGTACACTGTAGGGATTCCATTCTCCCATCCGACACACATAGGAAAAATAGAATGCAAGCTGAATACACAGTAAGTCCAATAAAATAAAGTCAACATGTTTTACCCAACCACTTGAATTTTTCCGATACATTGATATCCTCCAACCTCAAACTTAATATTTTTCTTTTCGTTTTTCCGTTGCCATGAAGCTGATCAAAAACCAGACGCTTCATCCCGCTGCAAAAGTTCTGAACACGCTAAATAGCCTGTAAATGGTCTTCTTCTAACATTTGCAGGCTGAATATGATATTTTCAACAGTATTGGATGCTTATTGCAAATTGTGTGTGGATGTTTTATCATATCCAATAAAACTTTAATTCAGTTTAGCAGTAACTTTCCCGTTCATAGTTCCACAAAGCACTTGCATTTTGCCCCCCCCCACAAAAATCCGGGAACGCAAAAAACTGCCTGTTTTCAGGCGCAGTCATATATTTCTGTGAATTTTTCATATTTCTCCTTCCAGCTTCTCCTTATCACATAAATTGTAATAATTATGCAGTCTGTTTTTCCTGCCACAGAAAAAGCTTCTGCCGTAAAGCTGATACGCTGTCACAAAACCCGTAATATATTATATATTTTAACATAGCATATCTTGTATGTAAAGTTGAAAAAAAGACTGAATTGGTCTAAATCTATGCCTCCTTTATGACAGATATCAACAATTTCATACTAAAATCATCTGATTTTAACATAAATTTCCTCTTTCTTTATTTCTGAAAAATCAGTAAAATACATTCTTACGGAACATTTGTTATCTGCGGAAAACAGACTGCATAATACAGTTTTTCCCGATAAATACAAAAAGCACAGGAATCTGATATAATTCCTGTGCCTCAAGTAATATCTTTATTGCTGCTCTCGGAAAGAGACTTTTTATTTATCTCTCCAGATAATTCTGCCCTTGGACAGATCATACGGAGAAAGCTCGATTGTTACTTTATCTCCCGGAAGGATACGGATAAAATTCATACGAAGCTTACCACTGATATGAGCGAGAACCACATGTTTGTTCTCCAGCTCTACCTTAAACATTGCGTTTGGAAGCTTCTCCAGTACAGTTCCTTCTACTTCAATCACATCTGCTTTTGACATCCTTAACCTCCTGTGTCATCTGTCATTTTGTAAGAGTCAGAATTTCCGGTTCGCCGTCTGTGATCAGAACGGTGTTTTCATAATGAGCGGAAAGAGATCCGTCCATTGTGACAACTGTCCAGTCATCGTCCTCCCAGGCCACGTCTGCGCGGCCAATATTGATCATCGGTTCAATTGCCAGAGTCATGCCCGGCATCAGCTTAATCCCACGGCGCTTCTGAGGAAAGTTTGGTATCTGGGGATCCTCATGAAGATGAGTTCCGATTCCGTGTCCAACCAGATCACGCACAATACCATAATTATATTTTGCTGCATAAGCTCCGATTGCCTTGGAAATATCATTCAGGTGATTTCCTGCCTTTGCAAATTTAATGCCCTCAAAGAAGCTCTGCTTTGTTACTTCCATAAGCTGACGGGCTTCCGGAGAAACTTCTCCTACTGCATAGGTACGGGCTGCATCAGAATGATATCCCTGATAGATCAGTCCCGCGTCGATCTTTACAAGATCTCCCTCCTGAATGATTTTCTTTTTGGACGGGATTCCGTGTACCACTTCATCATTGATGCTGATACAAAAGGATCCCGGAAATCCGTTATAATTCAGAAAATTCGGAGTACAGCCCAGAGAGCGGATCATTTCCTCTCCGATACGGTCCAGTTCCTTGGTACTGATTCCCGGTCTGATATGAGCAGCCAGTTCATTGTGGACCTTTTCCAGTAAATGACCGGCATGTCTCATAAGCTCTATTTCATGTTCTGACTTAATTGAAACTGACATTTTTTATTCTCCTAAAACTCCCACGATTTCCTGGAATACTTCATCCAGAGAACGTGTTCCGTCTACTGTTTTTAATACACCCTGCTCTGTATAGTAATCGATCAGAGGCTGTGTCTGCTCGTGGTATACGTTCAGACGCTTCTGAACAGTTTCCGGCTGGTCATCGTCACGAAGAACCAGTTTCTCTCCGCAGGTATCGCATACGCCTTCTGTCTTCGGAGCCGCATAAACAAGATGATAGGTGGCTCCGCATTTCAGGCAGGCGCGTCTTCCGCCCATACGGTTTACGATGTTTTCATCCGGAACATCCACATCAATGGCAAAGTCGATCTTGCTTCCCAGTTTCTCAAGAGCCTCTGTCAGACATTCTGCCTGAGGAATGGTTCTCGGAAAACCGTCAAGAACATAGCCGTTCTTTGCATCATCCTGCTGGATTCTGTCTACTACAAGATCACAGGTCAGTTCATCAGGTACAAGAAGCCCCTGATCCATATAGGTTTTTGCTTTTTTGCCAAGCTCCGTGCCGTTTTTGATGTTTGCACGGAAAATGTCTCCTGTGGAAATATGGGGAATTCCATATTTCTCAGCAATTTTTTTTGCCTGAGTTCCTTTTCCGGCACCCGGCGCACCCAGCATAATAATCCTCATAATCATACCCTCCTTATATTCCAGGACAAACAGGCAGCAATAAGGCGCTGTCCTGATTTATCCCTGATAACTTAAAATGGCTGCAGCATGCAGAAGCACACCGCAACCTTCATTTCCTGTGCACAACTTCATTGCTGACAATAAATTTGCGCACTAGTTAGCCAGAAAGCCTTTATAGTTGCGGACAAGCAACTGAGATTCAATCTGTTTCACAGTCTCAAGGACAACACCTACAACGATAATAAGTGAGGTTCCTCCAAAGGAAACCTGAGCCTTAAAGATACCGTTAAAGAAGAACGGAATAACTGCCACGATGATCAGGCCAACTGCGCCTATAAATATAATGTAAGTCAGGAGTTTCTCCAGATAATCGGATGTTGGTTTACCCGGACGGATACCCGGAATAAAGCCGCCCTGTTTCTTGATATTATCTGCAACTTCCAGTGGATTAAAGGTAATGGAAGTATAGAAATATGCAAAGAATACACAGAGAACAATATATACGATCAGGCCCCAGCTGTATTTCAGCTGAGACGGATCACACCAGTTACTGGAAGACAGCCCCTTCAAAATTTCACTTCCGATTCCTGTACCATTTGCTTTGCCTGCAAACTGAGCGATCAGTCCCGGGAAAGACATAATGGAAGAAGCAAAAATGATCGGGATAACTCCGGCAGTGTTTACTTTCAGAGGAATATGGTTTGTCTGACCGCCAACAAGCTTTCTTCCAACCATCTTCTTGGAATACTGTACCGGAATTCTTCTTTCAGCTCCGTTGAGAATAAGAACAAATACCACTACCACAAGAATAACTGCAAAGATGATCACACCTGCAAGCATTCCCTTGGCAATTGTTTTGCCTTTAATAAAGTTCTCATACAGAGTTACCATATCACTTGGGATTCTGGACACGATATTTACTGCAAGTACAATAGAAATACCATTTCCGATTCCCTTTTCTGTGATACGCTCACCAATCCACATCAGCATAGCAGATCCTGCTGTCAGAGATACTACTACTACAATTCCCTTAAGAACGTTCATGTCCTGAACAATGTTTCCTCTTGCAAAACCGATTGTCATTGCAACAGACTCAAACAGAGCAAGACCAACCGTTACATAACGGGTAATTGCTGTCATCTTCTTTCTTCCCTCTTCACCGTCTCTGTGCATTTCTTCCAGAGCAGGAATCGCGATTGTAAGAAGCTGGATGATAATGGATGATGTAATATATGGTGTAATGTTCAGAGCAAATATGGACATACTCTCAAAGGAGCCGCCGGTGAACGCATCAAAAAAGTTAAATGCGTCCCCGGTGTTGCTCTGAAACCACTGTCTGAATACGTCGCTGTCCACACCCGGAACAGGAAGCTGAGATCCGATTCGGATGACAAAGATCATTCCGATCACGTAAAACAGCTTACGACGCATCTCTTTTACTCTAAAGAGACTTTTGAGAGTTTCAAACATTAAATCACCTCTACTGTACCACCAGCAGCTTCAATTTTAGCTTTTGCGGTCTCGCTGACAGCGTTCACTTTTACGTTAAGTTTCTTAGTCAGCTCACCGTTTCCAAGAATCTTTACACCGTCGCCGATTTTGGAAATTGCGCGGCTTTCCAGCAGACTCTCAGCTGTAACCTCTGCTCCGTCCTCAAAACGATTCAGAACGTCAACATTGATTGCAATGATCTCTTTGGAGTTTCTGTTTTTGAAGCCTCTCTTCGGAAGACGTCTGTATAAAGGCATCTGTCCACCTTCAAATCCCGGTTTCTTGTGTCCGGAACGTGCTAACTGTCCTTTATGTCCTTTTCCGGCTGTCTTTCCGTTTCCGGAACCATGTCCACGGCCTCTTCTGAAGTTATCACTGTGCTTGGAACCTTCTGCAGGTCTCAGGTTTGATAAATCCATGTTTGGCACCTCCTTTTATTATCTATACTGTGTAGAATTACTCTTCAACTTTTACCAGATGCTGAACCTGTTTGATCATTCCTCTTGTTGCAGCATTATCCGGCATTTCAACTGTTTTATGCATTTTTGTAAGTCCCATAGCAACTACAGTCTTTTTGTGTTTCGGAACTGCACCGATTGGAGACTTTACTAATGTAACCTTAATTGTATCTGCCATTTTTCGTTTCCTCCTTATGCCAGAATCTCATCTACAGATTTTCCGCGAAGTTTAGCAACTTCTTCCGGAGTCTTCAGCTGGCTGAGACCTTCGATGGTAGCCAGGACAACATTCTGTTTATTTCTGGAGCCCATACATTTTGTACGGATGTTCTTGATACCTGCAAGCTCGATTACGGCACGTGCCGGACCTCCGGCGATTACACCAGTACCTTCCGGAGCACGTTTCAGAAGCATCTCAGCGCTTCCGAATTTGCCTACGAAGTCATGTGTGATAGAACCGTTCTCGTCTCTTGCTACTGTTACCAGTTTTTTCATAGCATCTTCTTTTCCTTTGCGGATCGCTTCCGGAATTTCAGCTGCCTTTCCTAAACCTGCACCAACATGTCCGTTGCCGTCACCTACAACAACCAAAGCTGTGAAACGGAAGTTACGGCCACCTTTAACAACCTTGGTAACACGTTTGATTGACACTACTTTATCTTCTAATTCTAACTGACTAGCATCAATAAGATTATGTTTCATGTGTCTTTTTCCTCCCTTTTAGAATTTCAGTCCAGCTTCTCTTGCTGCGTCTGCTAATGCTTTAATTTTTCCGTGGTAAATGTAGCCTCCTCTGTCGAAAACTACGCTCTCGATACCTGCTTCAACTGCTTTCTTACCGATTACAGTTCCAAGATATGCTGCTGCTTTTACATCGTCTGTATGCTCAAGCTCTGCTTTTACATCTTTCTGAAGAGTAGAAGCTGATACTAAAGTTTTTCCCACGCTGTCATCAATAATCTGTGCATAGATATGCTTGTTGGAACGGAATACTGCCAGTCTTGGAGTAGTTGCTGTTCCATTCAGATGATGACGGAGTCTTCTATGTTTCTTTTCACGAATTTCCGCTCTGGATGCTTTCTTAATCATGTTCTCACTCTCCTTATTTATTTCTTACCGGTCTTACCGACTTTACGTCTGATCACTTCGTCAGCATATTTGATTCCCTTGCCCTTATATGGCTCCGGTCTTCTCTTATCTCTGATCTCTGCTGCAAACTGACCAACTTTTTCTTTGCTGATACCGGAAACAATGATCTTGTTTCCATCAACTTTGGACTCGATTCCTTCAGGATCTTCCATCTCTACCGGGTGAGAATATCCAAGAGAAAGCACAAGCTTTTTGCCCTGCTTCTGAGCTCTATAACCTACACCGTTTACCTCAAGCTCTTTTGTGTAGCCTTCGTTTACACCTGTTACCATATTCTGGATAAGGCTTCTTGTTAAACCGTGCAAAGCTTTCATTTTTTTCAGATCGTTTGGTCTTGTAACAACTACATGACCATCTTCTACTTTGATTTCCATTTCTGTAGGAAGCGCTCTTTCAAGTGTTCCCTTTGGCCCTTTAACGGTCACTACATTGCCTGCTGCAACATTTACTTCAACGCCTGCAGGAATAGCTACCGGAAGTCTGCCGATACGTGACATAATATTGTCCTCCTTACTTAGATTGTCGGAGAGATGCAAGATCTCTCTGTTTTCAGTGTTTATATCTTTCTTTATTTCAAGATATCATAATTTTACACGCATCCCTCAACTAAACTCGCCCGCGCTACAGCTGGGCTCGTTAAGGTTCGGGATGGACCTCGCACTAAATTCATGTTGCGCCTGACGGCTTGCATTCATTAAGTTGCTTTCGGCCTACCATACGAATGCAAGAACTTCTCCGCCGACATGAAGCTTACGAGCCTCTTTGTCAGTGATAACGCCCTTGTTTGTGGAAATGATTGCGATTCCAAGTCCGCCAAGTACTCTCGGCAGCTCATCCTTGCCTGCGTATACACGAAGACCCGGTTTGGAAATTCTCTTCAGACCTGTGATGATCTTGTCGTTTTTAGTCTCACCGTATTTCAGTGTGATATGAAGTGTTTTGATAACACCGTCTTCTACTAAATCATACTTTGCAATATATCCCTCGTCAAGAAGAATATTTGCGATAGCAATTTTCATTTTGGATGCCGGAACATCTACTGTGTCATGTTTTGCAGTATTAGCGTTACGGATTCTTGTAAGCATATCTGCAATCGGATCGCTCATTGTCATGTTAGTTTCCTCCTCTAATTTTCTTTTCAGACTTTACATGATTCGTTATTATTTATATAAATCTGCACAAGGAAGTTCGGTTCACTAAATTCAGCCTTTGCGTTTGCCCGGCTTCATTAAGTTCCCTCGAACGACCTTTGTACTAAATTCACGCTGTGCCTGACGGCTTGCATTCATTAAGTGTTTTCGATTACCAGGATGCTTTCTTTACGCCCGGGATCTGACCTTTGTAAGCCAGTTCACGGAAGCAGATACGGCAGATACCGTATTTTCTTAAGTAAGCGTGCGGACGACCGCAAATTCTGCAGCGGCTGTATTCTCTTGTGGAGAATTTCTGTTTGCGCTGCTGTTTGATTTTCATTGCTGTTTTAGCCATTTAAATTCTCCTCCTTATTTAGCAAAAGGCATGTTGAACTGTGTCAGAAGCTCACGAGCTTCCTCGTCAGTCTTCGCTGTTGTAACGAAGATAATGTCCATACCTCTTACCTTGTCTACTTTATCATACTCAACTTCAGGGAAGATCAGCTGCTCTTTGATACCAAGAGCGTAGTTTCCTCTGCCGTCGAATGCGTTCGGGTTTACACCACGGAAGTCACGTACACGAGGAAGTGCAAGGTTGATCAGACGATCAGCGAACTCGTACATCTTCTCTCCTCTTAATGTTACTTTACAGCCGATCGGCATACCCTCTCTGATTTTGAAGTTAGCCACAGATTTTTTAGCCTTTGTTGCAACGGCTTTCTGACCTGTGATAAGCTCCATATCTGCGATAGCAGCGTCGAGAAGCTTAGCGTTCTCCTTAGCTTCACCAACACCCATGTTGATAACGATCTTTTCGAGCTTCGGCACTTCCATAACGTTTTTGTATCCGAATTTTTTGGTCATGTTGTCCATGATCTCATTTTTGTAAAGTTCTTTTAATCTACTCACCTGTCATGCCTCCTCTCTTATTTATCGATAACCTCGCCTGTTGCTTTTGCAACACGGACTTTTTTGTCTCCGTCCATCTTGAATCCGACTCTGGTTGCTTTTCCGTCTACTACCAGCATCACGTTAGATACATGAAGAGCGGCTTCTTTCTTTGTGATTCCGCCTGCCTGGTTTGCTGCAGATGGTTTGCTGTGCTTAGTAACCATGTTGACGTTTTCAACGATCACGGTGTTGTCTTTTACGTTAACGGCAAGGACTTTGCCCTCTTTGCCTTTATCTTTTCCAGCGATTACTTTAACAGTGTCGCCTTTTTTAATCTTCATAGCTGACATTAGGCACCCTCCTATAATACTTCCGGAGCTAAGGAAACGATCTTCATGAATTTTTTCTCACGAAGTTCTCTGGCAACTGGTCCAAAGATACGAGTTCCTCTCGGAGTTAAATCGTCTTTAATGATTACGGCTGCATTTTCATCGAAACGGATGTAGGATCCGTCTTTACGACGAGCGCCTTTTTTGGAACGAACAACAACAGCTTTTACTACGTCACCTTTTTTTAACAACGCCGCCTGGTGTTGCATCTTTAACAGTAGCAACGATAGTGTCGCCGATATTTGCATATCTTCTTGTAGAGCCGCCCATAACACGAATACAAAGGATTTCTTTTGCACCAGTGTTATCGGCAACTTTTAATCTGGTTTCCTGCTGAATCATACTGGTTTCCTCCTTATTTAGCTTTCTCTACGATCTCAACCAGTCTCCATCTTTTGTCCTTGGACAGCGGTCTGGTTTCCATAACTTTTACGGTATCACCGATATTGCACTCATTCTGTTCATCATGAGCTTTTAATTTATATGTTCTCTTCACGATTTTTTTGTAAAGAGGATGTTTTACATGGTCTTCAATTGCAACTACGATGGTCTTGTCCATCTTATTGCTGACAACCTTACCCACACGGGTTTTTCTCAGATTTCTTTCCACGATTCTGTCCTCCTATATTCACTATTTCGCAGCGTTTGCCTGCTCAGTGATTACTGTCTGGATTCTGGCAATATTCTTACGAACCTCTTTGATCCGGCTTGTATTGTCTAATTGATTAGTTGCATTCTGAAATCTCAGGTTAAAAAGTTCTTTCTTAGCAGCTACTAATTCTTCGTTTAATTCTGCAGCTGATTTTGCTTTTAAATCTTCCACGAATTTATTAATTTTCACTGTTATCACCGCCTTCTAAGTCTGCACGAGAAACGATTTTACATTTACATGGTAACTTGTGCATTGCAAGACGTAATGCTTCACGGGCAACCTCTTCGGATACGCCTGCAATCTCAAACATTACACGTCCTGGCTTAACAACTGCTACCCAGTATTCCAGGGAACCTTTACCGGAACCCATACGTGTTTCTGCTGGTTTCGCTGTTACTGGTTTATCTGGGAAAATCTTAATCCAAACCTGACCGCCACGTTTGATGTAACGTGTCATGGCAATACGGGCTGCCTCGATCTGATTAGATCTGATCCAGCACGGTTCGGTAGCAACAAGACCGAATTCACCATAATTGATTTTGTTACCTCTAAGGGCTTTACCTCTCATGGAGCCACGGAATTGTTTACGACGTTTTACTCTTTTTGGCATTAACATTATTTATCGCTCCCTTCCTTAGTTCCTTTTGTGGGAAGTACTTCACCATTGTAGACCCAAGCTTTTACGCCAACTTTACCGTAAGTTGTGTCTGCTTCTGCGAAGCCATAGTCGATGTCAGCACGAAGTGTCTGAAGCGGAATAGTTCCTTCGCTGTAGAACTCTGTACGAGCCATATCAGCTCCGCCAAGACGTCCGGATACGGATGTTTTGATTCCTTTTGCTCCGGCTTTCATTGTTCTCTGCATTGTAGATTTCATTGCACGACGGAAAGAAATACGGTTCTCAAGCTGAAGTGCGATGTTCTCTGCAACAAGCTGTGCATCTCTGTCCGGTCTTTTCACTTCTTTGATGTCAACGATCAGTTTTTTATCTGTATATTTCTGAAGCTCAGCTTTTACTTTTTCGATCTCAGATCCGCCTTTACCGATTACGATACCCGGTTTAGCAGTGTAGATGATGATCTTAACTCTGTCAGATGCTCTTTCGATCTCAATCTTGGAAACACCTGCGCTGTACAGTTTTTTCTTCAAAAATGTTCTGATATTGTAGTCTTCAACCAGATAATCTGCGAAGTCTGCTTCTGCATACCATCTGGAATCCCAATCCTTAATAATACCGACTCTAAGGCCATGTGGATTAACTTTCTGTCCCATGCTCTTCCTCCTTATCTTTCATCCAGCACGATGGTGATATGGCTTGTTCTCTTCTCGATTCTATAAGCTCTACCCTGTGCTCTTGGCTGAATCCGCTTCATTGTAGGTCCTTTGTTTGCATAGCACTCTGCAATGTAGAGGTTTTCTGCGCTCATACCGTTGTTGTTCTCAGCGTTTGCGATTGCTGACTCAAGCAGCTTTTTGAGAACGCTGGAAGCATATCTCGGGTTATATGTGAGGATACCAAGTGCTGTCTGCACATCTTTGCCACGGATCGCATCTAATACATAGCATGCTTTCTGAACAGAAACTCTTGCATAAGATAATTTTGCAGACGGTCTTGTCTCTTTATTATTCTCATTTCTGGCTCTCTTAATCTGGCTTCTATGTCCCTTTGCCATTTTAAAGTGCCTCCTTTCTCGTAATCAATCATCTATGGGAATCACCGTGGCCACCCTTCACTGATGTCCGGTGACCAGGCGAATATTCTTATTTTATCTGCGAACTGCCGCTACAGTCTCACAAATTATCTGACACCGGATTTCTTCTCGTCTTTTCCGTGTCCTCTGTAAGTTCTTGTTGCAACGAACTCACCGAGTTTATGTCCTACCATATCCTCTGTAACGTATACCGGAACGTGCTTTCTTCCGTCATGGACAGCGATTGTATGTCCTACGAAGGAAGGGAAGATGGTGGAACGACGTGACCATGTTTTGATCACGGATTTATCGTTTGCAGCATTCATAGCGTCAACCTTTTTCAGCAGGCTTGCATCTGCGAAAGGTCCTTTTTTCAATGAACGAGACATTCTGTACCCTCCTTATTATTTCGCTAAAGCTTTTCCATCGCGTCTTCTTACGATGAGCTTGTTGGACTGTTTGTTTTTCTTTCTGGTCTTCAGACCAAGAGCAGGTTTGCCCCATGGTGTGCACGGACCCGGACGGCCGATACCGGTCTTTCCTTCACCACCACCGTGCGGATGGTCATTCGGGTTCATTACAGAACCACGAACTGTAGGTCTGATTCCCATGTGACGTTTACGTCCAGCTTTACCGATGTTTACAAGGTTGTGGTCTCCGTTTCCAACTTCACCGATTGTTGCGCGGCATACAAGCGGAACCATTCTCATTTCACCTGACGGTAATCTTAATGTTGCATATTTGCCTTCTTTAGCCATTAACTGAGCGCCGTTTCCAGCAGAACGAACCATCTGTCCGCCCTTTCCAGGATGAAGCTCAATGTTGTGGATCATGGTACCAACCGGGATAAGTTCCAGTGGCAGGCAGTTACCAACACGGATTTCTGCCTCCGGTCCGTTCATAACCTTCTGTCCAACCTTAAGTCCTTCCGGAGCAAGGATGTAGCTTTCTCGCCGTCTGCATAGCAGATCAGAGCGATGTTTGCTGTTCTGTTCGGATCGTACTCAATTGTTTTACTGTTGCCGGGATACCATCTTTTCTTCTCTTGAAGTCGATGATTCTGTATTTTCTTCTGCTTCCGCCTCCGCGGTGTCTTACTGTGATCTTGCCCTGGTTGTTACGTCCGGCATTTTTCTTTAAAGACACTACTAAGGATTTCTCTGGGGTGCTTGTTGTGATCTCAGAGAAGTCAGAACCAGTCATATGTCTTCTTGACGGTGTATATGGGTTATAGGTCTTAATTCCCATGGTGTTTCTCCTTTCGAATTTGTTATCGTGCTTTCGTGCACATAGTCAGGCTATCGTTTTGGATCAAAGTCCCTCGAAGATCTCGATATCTTTGCTTTCCTCTGTGAGAGCTACGATTGCCTTTTTTGGTCTTGGCTGTTTTTCCAACAACCATACCGCGGCGTTTCTTTTTACCATCGTTGTTCATGGTGTTTACGCTCTTAACTTTTGTTCCTTCAAACATCTTTTCAACAGCTTCTTTGATCTGAGCTTTGTTTGCTTCCGGATGTACGAGGAATGTATATTTTTTCTCACCCATGATGTTCATGGATTTCTCTGTAATCACAGGTTTCAGGATTACGTCATAATATTTGATATCTGCCATTATGCGTACACCTCCTCAATGGATGCTACTGCATCTTTAGTAACCACTACAGTATTGTGTTTCATAACATCGTATACGTTCATAGTGTTTACAGTTGCAGTCTGTACATCAGCGATGTTTCTTGCGGAAAGTACTACGTTCTTATCATCAGAAGCTGTGATAACCAGAGCTTTCTCAGCTTTCAGGTTTGTAAGCACTCTCTGCATTTCTTTTGTCTTAACCTCTGCAAGTGCAAGGCTGTCAACAACTACCAGTTTATTATCCTGAACTTTAGAAGTAAGAGCGGATTTCAGAGCTGCTCTTCTTTCTTTTTTGTTCATTTTTACTTCATAGTCTCTCGGAACCGGAGCGAATACAACACCGCCGCCAGTCCACTGTGGGGCACGGATGGAACCCTGTCTTGCATGACCTGTTCCTTTCTGTCTCCACGGTTTTCTTCCGCCGCCGCTTACTTCAGAACGAGTTTTTGCTTTCTGAGTACCCTGGCGTTTATTTGCAAGCTGACGAACAACAGCAAGGTGAACCAGATGCTCGTTGATCTCTACACCGAACACTGCATCGTTCAGTTCCATTGTTCCAACTTCATTGCCTTCCATATTATAAACAGTTACGTTTGCCATTCTGATGCTCCTCCTTTCTCAATTATAAAGACTTTACTGATTCTTTGATGGTCACCAGAGATTTCTTAGGTCCTGGAACAGCACCTTTAACTAACAGTAAATTATTCTCTGTATCTACGCGTACGATCTCAAGGTTCTGTACAGTTACCTGAACATTTCCCATCTGACCTGGCATCTTTTTGCCCTTGAATACTTTACTCGGATCAGATGCAGCGCCGTTGGAACCTGCATGACGGTGATATTTGGAACCGTGAGCCATAGGTCCTCTGGACTGTCCGTGTCTCTTGATCGCACCCTGGAAGCCTTTACCTTTTGAGATTGCAGTTGCATCGATATGATCGCCTGCAGCAAAGATGTCAGCCTTAATTTCCTGTCCTACCTGATATTCAGCAGCGTTGTCGAATCTGAACTCTTTCAGGAATCTCTTTACATCAACGCCTGCCTTTTCAAAGTGGCCTTTTTCCGGTTTGTTGACCAGTTTCTCTCTGATCTCACCAAAACCAACCTGAACTGCTGCATATCCGTCGTTGTCTTCAGTCTTAACCTGAGTTACCACACACGGACCAGCCTGTAAAACTGTTACCGGAATCAGAAGACCATCTTCATTGAAGATCTGAGTCATTCCGACTTTTGTAGCTAAGATAGCTTTCTTCATTACATTTTCCTCCTTATAGCGGATTGCCCTGACGGGTAATCATATAGTTTTTGAAGCACTCGGAATCCCGAGTGAACTTACCTTGTTCATGTGCCGACTGACCTGAGCCAGCCAGCAAGCAGTACCGGGTACTGCTTATTTTGTTTTCATTTTGATATCGATGTGAACACCTGCCGGCATTTCCAGTCTGGAAAGTGCGTCTACAGTTTTCTGAGTAGGTGTCATGATATCGATGAGTCTCTTATGAGTTCTCTGCTCGAACTGCTCTCTGGAATCTTTGTATTTGTGAACAGCTCTTAAGATTGTTACAACCTCTTTTTTGTCGGAAGCGGAACCGGTCCGCTTACCTTTGCACCGTTCTTCTTAACAGTGTCGATGATTTTTGCTGCAGATGCATCTACTAACTGATGATCATAAGCTTTTAATGTGATTCTCATTACCTGATTTGCCATAAAAAAAGTCTCCTCCTATTCGTACTCAATTATGCAGTACGACAAGCGGCGACTGTACACATCTCCGTGTGTGTCCTAAGACATCTCTTCACACGCCCATCCCAAGATGGTTATTGAACTCTGTACAGTGACTTGTCGTCAGTTTCCTAACTTGACATTCGCTCCACGGAAAACCTGCTAATCAAAGCAGCAACCTCGCGCTTCATTGCTATCATGTCACAGCAGTTATCAGTATACACATGATTTCCAATAATGCAAGTACTTTTTTTAATTTTTT